>Ga0065711_1027215_pt1 | contig 52445 bp, 39 predicted proteins | sample Hoacrofraction12_FD_59098 | JGI IMG/M metagenome (GOLD analysis project Ga0065711, IMG submission 59098) | Hoatzin crop microbial communities from Cojedes, Venezuela - Epithelial fraction 12 v2 (version 2) | ecosystem: Host-associated > Birds > Digestive system > Esophagus > Crop | place... | reverse complement strand
AAAAAAAAAAAAAAAAAAAAAAAAAAAGACCAAACCCCCAAGAGAATGTGACACAGAGAGAAAGAGACAGAGATGGAGAGAGACAGGCTTAGGGTTTTCTCCACCATTCACTCCAGTTCCTTGTAGCGGGCAAACATGACCCTCCGGACGGCGTCGCGGTAGGTCTCGTTGGACTGCCTCTTGCTGGGCTTCCCTTGGGCCCCCAGGCCAGGGCCCTTCTTCCGATTCTCTGCCTGGAAAAAGACACGGCTTGTGTTAGTCATTTCTCCTCTGCGACGGCTGCCCGTAACGAGAGAGCTTCCCCTGGGCTGCTTCAGGACAGCTGACTGCTCCCGCGCGGATCCGGGAGAAACCATTGGCCCCTGCGGGCAACAAAACCGCAGCCAGCAAGCGCCCGGCGAGACGCAAACCACAGGGCTCGGCTGCGGAGCCCGACACCAGCATACGGCGGGGTGGGAGCAGCAGCCACAACAAGCAGCGCCAGCAGACGAGAGGCAGCCGCGTGCGAGCGAGGATGGAAACAGAGCAAAGCGCCAGCGAGAGCGCTGGGCTCCCGGGGAGCTGTTTGCAGTTAGCCTGCGTTTGCAGGAGCTCAGCTGCTCTCTCCTCTAATAGAGTTCCCATGGGCTCTGGCAGCTCACTTTGAATCTCAACCAGTTTTTAACGACTGGCTTTTGCAGCCAGTGTCTGAATTATTCAGTAATACCTGCCTAGAGTTAGCCCAGGAGAGCAGGCCCAAGGCTGAAGGTTTCTCTTGCTTTTAAACCCGACTTCTCTGATTAACAGAGATGTGATCAATGAGGCCGAGAGATCAAAGTCCTGCAGGGCTGAAGTTGGCACGTGGCTTTGCCCAGCACGACTTGGAAGTGGAAAGAAAGCACATCTCTGGGGCTCTTTTGGGAGGCCTTTACAGGAATTGTACGAGGGCTGTGCTTTGCAGTCAGCTCCCCTGTCCTGCCCAGGCAGCCCTGACCAGAGATCAGACCCAGAGCGCATCGCTGGAGCTGGGTCCTTGACAACGCCCGCTTCGTGGCCCCAGGAAACTCTCCATGAGGACCGAGCAACAGCCGGGGCCAGTTCCTGCTGTCTGCACTGGAGAGGGAATCTCGCCTCGCGTGCGTGGGCTCAAGCAAACACACGTCATGGAGCCTCAAATATTTGCCTTTAATGACATCCTTGCCTGCAAGCGGAATGTCGCAACGCGAGCTGCGCTGCGCGGTGCCTGCCCCTGGGTGAAGCACTGGCACCACGGCAGCCGGGCGACGAACCGGCCGCCCCAAAGGACTGCAGCCGCAGGGGCACGGTGCCGCTCGCCTGCCCCCGGGCAAGGGAGAGCAGTCCCTGCCTGCCAGATAAACCCTCTCCAGCAAACTAACGCCCACGGAGAGACCCTCCTGCCCCAGACGGCAGGATTCGCCCAGCCCTGCCTATCCCTGCAGCCCTTTGCTGATGGGGACTCTGCTCCTCGCCAGACGATGCACCCCACTGCTCCCTTCCAAAGTCCAGGGTCCCCGGAGGAGGTTCACCTCTTCCCGCAGCTCACGTGGGTGCCGAGCCCCAAGCTGGTGACCTGCTCAAACCCCAGCCTGGCATTCAGCAGGTGCTCACACCCTCCCTGCTCGCCATTACTCGATTCTCAGCCCCTCCAGATCCACAGAAATTCCAACCTTTTTCCACTGCCAACACACTTGCAGCCCCTCCCAGCCTGCAAAGTTAATTAGCGCACACGTTATTCCATCAAGCGGGTGTGGAGCCTTGCAGCCTGACTCTTGCTGCGGCTGGGAACTCCCTCCAGCTGTCTTGGGAGACATTACCGGCTGCGGGACAGCGATGTGTTTGGAAAGGAGGGGAAGACTCACGTCCATTGGTGATGTTGTGCCCTGCTGGTTGTGGCCGAAGCCTTTCTTCCAGCCCGTGGACTGCACCATTCGGTTCCCTTTGTTGTTACTATCAATCCTCGGGTCATAGTCACTGCGAAAGAGGCAGAATCAATAGTCCAGTTTTGCAATGCTTTGAACATACGCCAGCGATTTTTAGCTCTACTAACAGCACCTTCATTGACATTCAGACTTCCCCTGAGGGATACCGCAGCTGCCTGCAAGAAGCACACCACCCAAGGAAACCACCCTGGTGGATTCTGTGTGCAGGGCTCAGACACCTTTGACCACGTACCTTCTTGTCCCTCCGCAGGGGAAAATACACCAGGGCACAGGAAATGAGCTCAAGCTCCAAAACATTCACAGTACAAGCAAGCCAGGAGCGTTCTGTGCTTGCATTTCTAAATCCAAATTTCAGCAATAGAAAGTGAAGTCTAATCCCCGCTGCTCTGTTAGATCTTTCTTTTCTCCCAGTGCTGTGGTCATTGAGCTCAAGAGATGCAGTGTTGATTCAGACACACTTTCTCCCACCTGGTCATTACTCATCCAAGACCATTAACCAAAACCCATAGTTTTGAAAACTGCTCAGGCACAAAAATAGCTTCCTTCTGGCAAGTTCTGCGCTCTGGCTGCTGATCACACTACAGACAAACTGCTTTAGTTTATCCACAGCTATTCCAGGAAAACAGAGGAAAGAGAAGATGCGGATTTTTAAACTGCAAGACGTGGAAGAAAGGTCTCCTTCTGAGGTGCTGTACCAGAAGGGAACAGGCAGATAACCAGTTTTGTCTTCAACACACGCCTAGCAGTTCCTCAGCCCACTGGAACACGTGAGCTTGCAGCAGGCAGGCCTTTCGAGAGCTCCGCACAGCACGCACTTTCTTCCTCCACCTACTCCGAAAGAGATGGAAACAGCTCCTAGCCATCCTCTGAGTCAGTGGAACAGATGAAACACAGCTTTGCTCTTTCTTTCAATGGCTCAGTGCCAGGACAGGAGGACAGCAAGTGCCTTAAGGATGAGGTGGATGGGAACAGGCTGCATTCTGATCCCTACCCCTGGCCAGGCACACTCTGCCGCCGCATCTCACACATTCAGCTTGTGTCTGCTTTCCCCTAAACTCTCGTCTCCACCCCTGCGCTACACAGCCCTGGCCCTACCCCTGCCCCCTCTGTGAAGTGGTGCAGCACAGCAGGCTCACACTTAGGGGACTCTGCCCACAAGAATCACAGCCTGTCTGGCTGTGACTCTTGCAGCTCTGCCCCGCTGGCCGATTCCTGGCCTCGGTGTGCCCGCAGCACGCGTGCCATCCCAGCATCAGCAGCCATTACCTCTCCGAGTCCCGATCGTATCTGAGTCGTTTCCTCTCTGGTGAATCCAGCTGCTGGAATTTCTCTCTCCGGTCATTTCCTTTGTCTTTGTATCTCCCCTTCACAACAGAAAGAACAAAGTAAGTACAGGAGCTACGAAGGATCTGACACTCCACAGGAGACTGCCTCACCTCACTCCCAGCCGCTAGAAATCTGTCCTGGGCACCCACACACCCTGGATGTTTCTAGGACCCACAATCCACTTGCTCTGTCCTGATGGCATCTGTTGGGCTGACCCAGGCCTGTGGTTGCAGCCTCCCAGCACTGGGAGCACAACAGCCAGTTACAACTGTCCCATTCCTGGCCAGGCAGCAGCAGCCCACACACTGCATCAATTTTAGATGGAAATCTGGGTCCCACTTAGCCCAGAGCCCAGCGCTGGCTTGCAAGACAACAGAACCACACTCAGACCCTTCCAGAAGGAGGAAGACCTGCTCTTAGAAGTCACAGCACTATCTACACGTCCAGCACTATCTACAGGTCCAGACGCAGTGTGTGCCTACAGTTCAGCCCAAGACTCTTTGGGAGGCATTTGATGATGTCCGGGCTGCAGATACAGGCATGTAAGTGGAGGGTCTGCCTGGGACCAACAACCTCCTCATGCAGGACCACAAACAGAAGCCTGCCCACCACCGCAGACCCACCTCACGCTCTCTCTTCTCCAAATACGCCAGTTCCTGCTCAGATTGTTTGATCTTCATATGTATCTCCAGGTTTTGCTGGAAGGAGGAAGACAGAAGCCAGTGTCAGCAGAGGCTAGAAGGTGTCAGGGTCATCTGCTCCACCCATAAGGAGCACAGGTAAAGCAGCATGCTCTTGCACCTGCACTATACCAGATGAAACAGCATCTTGCAGCCCAGACTACCTGCTCCCTCTCCACAGCAAGGAAGGCAGCCAGTCCTATTTTAACCTGTGTGCAGTGTGGCCCTCCTAGAAGCAAGAGCTCAAAGGCAGCACAGAACATGGGGAGGGATGTGCTAAGTTCTTACCGCTATCACACTGGTGCGTGCCAGCACCCCACCCTCCCCAAGCCTGAGCTATCTCGCTTACAGCTTAAAAAGTCACACCTTGATGTCACAGCACTCCTGTGGCAGGAACAAGCAGCTCACACAATGCTTTGAACAGAGCTTTGACGGGAACTTTCCTGCTGCTGTGTCAAACTCAGCTCAGCTCTTCCCACCCAACCCATCGCATTTTTCCCTGCAGATCACAAAGCTGCTGAGCCAAAGGCAGCCTGCAGCACACAGGCAGCCCCCCAGCCACCCGCTCCCCCACACCTTGTGCAGGTTGGAAAGCTGCTGGTGCTTGATGAGCACTTCCTTGTTGGGAAACTGCCTCCTGCAGAGCAAGCAGGCCAGCTTGTTCCAGTCGGTCAGCTTGTCATCGTTGGCCTTGGCCTTCCTCGGCTGCTCCTCGCGTTGTGCTGGTGGGTGGGGAGGCGGCAGCCACTGCGCCTGTGACTGCTCCTCCTCTTCCTCCTCCTCTTCATTGTCGCTGTCTCCTCCATACTCTCCCAGAAGTCCTATCAGAGGGTTCACCACTTTGGGCTGAGGGAAGAAGCAGAAAAGCATGACAATTTATAGCATCCAGCCTGCCCTGCCACGCGGGGCTCTGCTTCCCCAAGCAATCTTCCCGTGACTTCTGTCTCCGTTCCAGCCCAAGATCCAGAGAGCAGCATCCCAGCAGCACGGGCAGGGAGCGGCCAGCATTTCAGCACCACAGGGTAGAAGCCCTTCTGTTCTCTAGGCAGGCTGTGCTTTGCTGCCAGGCTTTCCCCGTCTGCCACAGGCCCCAGCACAAGAAGCTGGCCGAAGCAGTGGCTCTTTGGCAGGGAGGTGCTGTCAGTCACTTCCTCTAGCAATGGAGATCAGCGACCTTTGGCCTTGCACAGTCCAGAGGCAGCTGGAAGAGTTTTTTACCCGAGGACTGCTACAGTGAGGAGACCCTGCCTAAATGCAGGTATTGTATTTCCCCATGCTAGAAGCCCACGAACAAGCTCAGTTACAAAACAAACTGCCTTCACCATTCCATCTCTGATGCTCCCTCCTCTGGCAGGAGAAGCTGGCACCTCTGTCACTCAGGTCACGGACAGGGTTTGGCGAGCCTCTCTACTCCTGTACCCAGGCTCAAACAAGGCAAAAACCAGCCCTGTGGAGACACTTACTGGGGCTGCACTCTCGTCCTTCTTCACAGAGGGAGGCAACGGTTTTTTAAAGACGTCTTCTGCAGAGAACTTCTCCTCTCCAGTCTCATTCTGAAACAATCAAGATGAGGTGTTAAAACTGCCATAGCATGGACTCAGTGCACCCAATAGCTAAGCACCCATTTAAACAGGCCTCCAAGGAAACCAGGCAGTTGGCAGAAATGAGGTGGTGTTTTTGGTGGGAGAAATTCCCATTCTGGGGAATTCACAGCTCTCCTGGAGCTACGCTCTTGGTTTCAGGGACAGCTGCAGCAGCGCACTGTGCTGTGCCAGCCTGCTCCACTCTCACTCTCCACTGGACTGTGATGCTGACAGCAGCCCCAGCCGTGTCTCAGGCCAGTAAGGGAGCAGGGCCAGGGCCAGGTCATGTTTAGACACCTCTGTGTGTGCACAAAAGACATGGAGATGAGGTGCAAAGCCACTGCCATAGCCAGTCAGCATGGGAGCAGAGGAACCCACCGCTCCAAGAACCGTTACAGTCCTGCTTGCCTGTGAGAAATGAGACAAAGCACAAGACCTGTCGGTGGGGAGGGGAAAGGACGACAACACCAGTTTTCTCTGCTGTGTCTGTGGCACAATACGTGGCCAGGCTCAACCAGCACAGTGGTGTTTTCAGGATCTTCCTTACACTGGACAGAGAACACCAGAGACCGCGATCCTCCAGTATTGCAACAGGATGAGCCTGTGATGCCCACTTGTACGCTCAGCAGCACAAAGAGTAGGCTGGGGTGACGCCTCATGTCTATGTGCTTTACAGAGAATGGGTTTGAAGCCCCGGACATGCTCTAGTTTAGCGGTACATTAGCTACTCAAACTTGACTGAGGAAGACAAGTGCTATGCAACATCTCACCAGGCCCGCGCTCTCGTCCTTTTTCACAGAGGGGGGCAATGGCTTTTTGAAGACGTCTTCTGCAAAGAACCTCTCCTCTCCAGGTTCATTCTGAAAAACCCAAGATTGGGCATTAGCCCATCAGCAGCATAGGGGTCTGCGAATGCACATAGAAGCCAGGAAGCCACTTCTAAGCATCCATGGAAACCAGGCAGACGGGAAAAATGACGGAAGGATCTCTACTGGAGACTCTTTCACCCTCTATTCAGACAATACCTTGTTTCTCCTAGGTCAGTGCCCTTGAAAGCAGGCATTCTCCACACCAGATGAGACTCCTTGGCTGGCTTGGTACCAACATCAGGGACAATTGCACCCCTTGGGTCCCAACTGCCCTGCGCTGGTCATGCCACAGAGCATATTCAGACCAACAGGCAAGGAGGCAAACAAAGCTTCTGCATTCATGGCTAAATCACTTCTACCAACTCTCCTGGCATTCCTCAGGCCCAGTCAGTATCACAGCACTGTTTTGGAAGATCCTGCTCCAACCGCCCATGCTCAAGCATCACTTTGGGCAGCTACTCCCAACCAGCAGCTCCCCATGCTGGGGAGACTGCGTTTGCTCACTGGGAGCAGCACTGAAGGGCACTGCCCCAGGACTGGGGCTGGACTCTGGGAGGGACTGTACAGGATGTCTGTCACAGGCTCCTATCTGCATTTGATCTCAGTTCACCTTTGCAGCCCATCCACACCGCCCGCCTCATCTTCCTGCCTGTCTGCAATGTTTGGAGTGGGCAGGAACTGCGGTTAGGGGAGAGCTGAGTCTCCGTTATTATCTGACTCGGTATCTTTAAACATTTCTTCTATTTTTCTGTTGGCTCTGTTACAACAGCTGGGTGCTTTCAGTAGTGTGAGTGAAAAGTGTGTCTCAGTTACCTGGATATTTCTGAATCCTTTACCATAAAGAAGGGACAAGAAGCCCTGACTTAATGTCAGAATAGAAAAATTTCAGGAACTTGCTCACACCTGGCCAGACAACCACCACGTTCCTGGCCTGCTGGTGACCCTATATATTTCACCGTTTTCTCTCACCGTCCCTTTCTTTTTGAATCCTCTACAAATCACTCTCTATTTTCTAACCTCTCTTACCTCAGCCTCCCGGCCTCAGATCTCTGATCGTTCCGATGCCTGGAGCGATTTACCTTAGCAGAAGTGTTTTTCCCTTTCTCCTTTTTGTCCCTGTTGTCCCTGCTGTGTGGCTCCTTCCTTTCATTCGTCCGTTCTTGGCTTCCATGCCGTCGCCTTCTGCTCTCTGTAGGTGATGAGCAGGCTTCTCGGTCTATCGTGACTTCTCTCTGAAAGAGGCGTTTGGAACAGACTTAGCCAAACCCCTGCAACCTTCTTATTGGGTGGGGAGACCAGCACAGTTAAGAAGGGACTGCAGAGCCTCAGACAACTGAGGGCAAAAGCTTCAGAACTTTGCTGGGGCAGAAGACAGTCTACCACAGCGAGGTCATCAGAGCACTGCCCTGCTCCCCCAGAACACGGACATGTTCAGTGTCACGAAAACCGGGTGATAGTCCCAGAGAACCTCTGCTGATGGCTCTTTTTTGACATCCTTGTAACTATTGCTGGCTGGGGTCAGGGAGCAAAGAGACCACAGATGAAAACAGAGCTCTGCCATCCATCTTTTGATACAGAGTCACATATTACACATACTCAGTATAATCTAGCAAGAATGTGATCTGCCCATAAGTCTACTCAATGAAGAGGAGACCAAAACCCCTCCAAAGGCAGGGCTTCAGAGGCCAAAGAGGCAGCTACAGTAACGTGTTCAGCACAGAGCTAATGGTTTCCTAGCCCCCCGTTACACTGATACTTTGGAACGCGCATCCCTTTTACACAGGTCAGAGGACTGAGAGAAAGAAAGCTGCCTCTACGCTGTCCCATGCTAGCCCGTCTTCAGGATCTAGCAGCAAAATCTCTCCAGACAAGGGCCGTTTGTAAGAACACACTATGTGTAAAGCTTCCTTCCCACGCACTCACCTGAGTCCTGGGGTCATAGTATGTCCCAGCTATGGGATCGTAGTAATTCCCAGTTTCAGGATCATAAATGTATGTGGACACATCTGATGGAGCTGAACAGAGACAGACGAGTTAACACCAGAACCTTCCAAAGGCAGGACTTGCCTTTTGCGACAAAGGCATCAGCACATACTACACCGGTGAAAGAATGAAGAGTGGGAGAGAATGATTTTTCTCTCCTGGCAAGAGAGGTATGAGTATCCTCACATCACTTGACCTACACCTTCTTTTCTTTAAGGAGTAAGAAGGGAGACTGGTTTTCACTATTTATCTGTTTTAGGACTCTGCCAAAACTTCCACATCAAAACACACTTGCAGGGGCTGTGCTGAGATCACCAGACCACAACGCTTGACCGGACAATGATACGAAATTCAGTAATTCCCTAAGAACGGGGTAATGAGTACCAGGCTCTGTCCACCCACTCCTGTGAACAAGGAAGATCTGTGCTCTTTCAAACAGCCTCCTGTTTAAAGTGGTGACGCTCCCCACATCCCTTCTGCCCCACGGGTGCATGAAAGCTCCTGACAAAAGAGGGGAGCAAACTGTTTCTACAGGAAAAGTCCAAGGCCTTAAGGGTAGGCCCACAATGTGAGGAACGCTTCCCGTTCGCACAGTGTTATTAGACAGAGCCCAGCGATACTACGTGAAAGTCAGTGAAACAATCAGGAGTGTTCTTCCAGCTACTGGCACTGCTGCATAAAGTGTATTTTCTTCTGTCTCATCTAGTAATTGCCAGGCTGATTTTATCCCATCAGTTTACCACAACAAGGAAAAGCACGCAGCAAAGTTTCATTTATCTGCATGTAGTTTCGCACAGTAAGAATAGAGAGGAACACATCATCAGATAGGAAAATGTGACTAAACAAAGTTGGCACGGGAACTCAGAAGTGGGTGTAGCAAACAAACCTACTCTTAGCCTTTAAAAATATTTTTGGGCTGATTTCTACATGTCAGTGCCCTTTTAAGGAAGAAAAGTCTCCACAGTAGGAGTGAGGCAGAGCTTAACTTACACTGTGCTCTGGTTCGTCTCTGTGATTCGCCGCCCCTCCTGTCTCTCATGCCCCTTCTGCCCTGGAGTAAGTGAACAACACAAACAGATTAGTGACTCTTTGACAAGCATCATATTGTTTCTCCTCCCTCTCACAGGCCCAAAGTTCCGGAAAACAGCTCATTTAGCTGCACTAAATAGGGCACAAGCAGACATAGCTTTTTATCTGCAGAGGAATGGACAGTGCTGCAAAGCACAAGACCTCTGTAGCTTCCATCAATGTTTAAAGAGGTGCTCACAGCAATCCGTACTGAAGCCTCCAGCCCATTCAGTACTGGAAGAGCCCTGTAGTCTAGTAACAAGCACTAGAGAAGAGACATTCACTCCAGGAACTGAGATCAGTCATCCATTAAGTCACTCTGTAAAAGCGTGGTATAGAGTAATCCAGCCCAGAACTCCCTCAAGCAGCATCTGCACTCTGACTTGCATGTCTGTGCACATTATAAACAGCGCTAGCGGCACAGCATCAGTGAAGAGCACACTTGAGCATTACCACCCCATCTTCAACAGAACTTTCAGCAGCCCGAAGGGAAAAAGCCAAACAAAGTCAGGCCTTATCACCCCTGGTGCTCCCTCCCTTTCCAGCGACCTGCAGGGAAGCTGGGCAGACCTACCGGGCCATAGTAGGAATTGTCACCGTGGTCCCCATAGTCATTCCTGTTGAGATAAAGGTTACAGGTTCATGTCAATCTGGCTTCACATTAACCTCAGTATACTCAAAAGGATCAGCAGGGCCAATAAAGGCAGAAAGACCATCTTCACTGGCCACATATCGGATTCTGTCCATCCCAGGAGACAGTCAGACTTTGCAGATCACTGTCTCACTGTCTCTTGTAACAAGAGTTATGATCACCTCCTCCGCTGTATCTGCAAAGATGGATCTCCCCAACTGCTTTTTAAAAAGCTGAACACATTAGTTCCCTCACAATGGGATTTGATGGCCAGACAACAACAAGAGGCCATGCAATATGATGATTAATCCCACACTGCTCAATCACTGAAGCTGCTTCTAGCTCCGATGCCTTCAGCTCTCCAACATATTTTCAGGTTGTAGGAACATCTGTGCTAACTCACGTGCCAACCTTTAAGCACCTGGTCTGACAACACAGCTCTGGCTTCGTAGCACATCACACAAAGGACAACCCTACTGCCTCATCTGTCTATACCTTCTCCTCCCTGTAGCAAGATTCACTTCCACCGTACGTCCATCAATGCAGATGGGGGGATCCAGATTCTGCAGTATCTTTAGCAACCTCAGCGCCTCCTGTAAAAGGAAAGGAGAATTTCACATTCATGAGGAGGAAACACAAACCCATTTCCCAGGTCCGGTCTGCCTGAAAGGCAGGCTTCGTGCTGACATGATGACCATAGTAGGACAGGAAACACATCACTTTTGTCTAAATACTAGTGAAAGGTATTTAGGATGCGACAAAAAGGACAAATGCATTTTTAGGTTCTCTGCTTGTCCTCTGACTGTTTTCAGCAGCCAGCTAGGGACTATATTTTCCTAGGGCAGCTAGACAATGCAGCACCATGGCTGCTGTTGCCCCAAGGAGTTTTGGTGAACATTCTCTGGACCAATGCCAAAGCACAGCTATGGAGCCTGGGAGTCACCCAGAACCAGAAAACGTGAACCCTCCAACGTGGGACTGTCTACTCCAGAGGCCAACAGGGCGAGCATGCGAAAACAGCAAACTACTCACAGCATGTGAATCCAGCTCAATGAAGCCATAGGTCTGCCCCATCCGCCCAGCCTTGTTCTTCATGATGCGCACGCTGGATGTGGAGAGACGCACGTATGGGGCCAGGAGCCCCACAATCACTTCTGGTGGGGTGAATCGAGTAATACGCTTCAGCATAATTGCTGTGAAGCACAATGAGAGAGGTGGCCAGGAAAGAAAGAGAGGTTAAAAAAGATAATTCAGATCTAAGTTTATTGTTACAGCATAGGTAAAACTAAACCCACTCAAAACACGAGCATGGCTTCTTGCAGTTGAGTCTGGAAGCCATTGCTTTTTCCTCTACACTTTGCAAGATGCTCAGAGTACCACATCCAAATGCTAACCTTTCCTTCCCAGAAAACAGAGCAGAAAGTAGGCCCCTTCTCAGACTAGGGTAACTTCTGGCCAAAGAGACGTTTGCTGCTGTGCTAAGTTGACTGTAACATCCTGAAAGCCAGCTTGTCCTGAATTAATTTTCCTAAAGGCAACTCACCAGCACCTTTCGAGCTGAACAGCCCACCATTACTTGACGCTATGGATTTGCACAACACGGAAACAGCCTCCAGAGCTTTTAGTGAAATGCTGCCCTTTCTGCAGATGGCCTCATGGAGTGCAAGCAAGAGGAATCCAAAACTGGGCCCCGTGCCACTCACTTCTGCTTCCTCCACCCTCCTGTGGTGTGGCTTCCTCTGCCTGTCTCTGCGAAGGCAGCTCCTGGTGCCGGTCCATGTCCCTTCTCTTCTCCTGCGAGGGTCGACGCTCTCTCCCTTCATCTCTCTTCCTTGGCTCCTGCTCTTGAGGCTGGCACTCCTGCTGCGGGGCAGGAACCGAAGCCTGGAGAGGCTGCTTTGGAGATCCTGGTTGTCCTGATAACTCTTGCTCAGTTTTTTCAAGCTTTGTCTCTGCTATTAGAGAGGAGAAATGGACTGATTCCACATACAGCGCTTCAGCACATGTTTTTCGTCTGCTATTTTCTGGCCACTGCAGCAGCACCCCTTAGAAAAGGCTCACCTGTCCTGCCCTTCACATGTTCTGTGTGTTAACACTTTGCAGGCCCGAGGTGTGTAAAGGACCAGCTAGCTACTGCTCACCCTTCCATCGCCTTGTTTCATGTTGGTCTCCTTTACCTGACCTCTCCCGTCAGAGACAAGAGACTTTGTGGCCTCCTTTTAGGATTGGCTCTTGCCTGGGCAAACGTGAATCAGGGACGGGTTTGGACATGTTCCTCCAATGTCCAAAATAATCTACACAGCAGTGTGTATCTACACACAGATATCCTTACTATGCCTGATGTGTTCTTGAACACCCATAGCTGAGCACTATCAGCTAGTAACTGTCACCCTGTCTCTATGCTAGAGGAAAACTGGGTTCAGACCCCTATGATCACTGAGTGAAATGCATCATAATACAACCACTGATTTTATCAGGTGCCTACTTACCACGGATGAGGCAGACAGTATGGGGAAACACCCTGCCCCCCAGCCTAGCTATGCAATACAGTGAAGATAAATCCCATCAAGTTTCTGTGCTTGAAAGCCTCTGAAGCATCTGGCTTCCCTTCAAAAGAGATCCTTACCTGAGCTTCTAAAGCTGCTGGAAAGAGAAGCTAAAGCTGTGGGGCTGCAAAGTCTGACACCACCAGCTCTGTACCTGCTGCTGAGGCCTCTTCCCACAAAAAGAAAGAAATAAGAGTGCAAGACTTGGCATACCAAAGCTTCACTCTTTAATGTCCCCCAGAGCACCTTCCCACTCTCGTTCTGTTCAGGCAGCATGGCAGAACACACGACCATTTTGCACATAAATGCTGGGAAAGCTGCACACTGACTTGCTTGGCTGTCAGCGCAGGCCATGTTGGACAGGCCTGTACTTATTTGTCTGCAGTTTGCAACATGCAGAGTTTTGGCTACACTTCACGAGCAGAACCTCATGTAAGATTTGCATATGAAACCAGTCTGCATGTGCAGCTGTGGAAACTGCTCACACAGACATGAGCACGACCCGGGGATGGGGAGAGCAATTCTCTTACTGAATTCTTGCTCAGCTGATGCTTCCTCTCCCTCAGAACCACCTCTGGACTCTGGGCCTGCTCTGCTCCCTGTAAGAGAGGCATATTAAAATCCTTTTCAAGACCATCAGTCACAAAGCACGCAAGAACTCACGCAAAGTTGCAGTAACACCTGTATATGCCTAAAGAGTTGTTTTGTTTCTCCCAGCAATTACAGGACAGTCGTAGAGAGGTTACCTTAATACACACGTTCTCGCAATCAGCAAAACCAGGTCAGTAACAAGCATGCACCACAATCTGTCTTCACAGCACGTTAAAGGCTCTGTTTAATTTGCTCCTCGGTAGTTGTATTACAATCCACATTTGTGTTGGGCAGCTACGTGAATTTTGCCTTCATAATGCTGATGGAGGAGCCACAGTGCAAGAAAAGCACAACCATGGGGACAGTGCTTCAGTAAATAGAGAGTTCTGCATGAGCAGCTATTTTAATGCCCTTCTGCCTGTGGTATGCAGGTAAGAAATGCAAAACGTCAGAAGTCTGCTCAAAGATACAGAGTCAAAGCTTACAGAGTGCCTGGAATACCTGCTCATCCCAAAGAAATCAGTTCCTCAAGGGAGCGTATTTTGGCGCTCTCACCCTCCCACACAAAAAAGCAAAGGTGTTGGTGGGCTGAGGAGAAGCTCCTGGAGAAGCAGAGTTCCTTTCCATTCACTTCTTACAGTCAGCAAGGTGACTTCAGCAGTTCAAGGCCTGGATTCCCCTCTAATCTGAGACCCCCAAAATCACCACGCTAAAAACACGCAGCTGCACCTCCCAAAGAAGGCGGGCTGAGGGGAAGCCATCTCACCTAGGGCCAGCAGTGCTAGCTCACAGTCCTAGAGGACACACAACCTATAACTCCGTGGATGAAGGACAACGCCAAAGCAATAGGAAGGGAAGGCCTTGTGCAACAAGACACCTTTCCACCAAGCCTCGCTAGAACAGAAAACCTGGTAGCAGCACATCCGCATGCTACATCTTTAGTGTGGACAGGGAAAAGGGTCTAAATGAAGCACAGTTAGTAACTCTCCTACACAGTGCTCAGCTAGTCCACCAAGAGGGATGCCGCAGGGAAGGCAGAAGAGAAACTTACTTGTCAGGGCAGAAGAAACATGTAACCGACCAAGCACAGGGGGGCCAGATATACTCACCATCTCTTGGGAGCTTGCAATAGGAGCAGGAAGATCTGTAGCCCACAGTACACACCTTACACTGCAACGGAAGATGGACAGCATGAGGAAGTCACGTTTTGAGGGTAGTGGGTGCAACCTACTTCAGCAGGCCAGACTCTGCAGTAGTTTCAGAAAGCACCAGCCATGGGAAAGTTACAGTGAGAGCCTGAGAGACAGGATGGGTAATGGCAGCAGGAGCCTTGGCTGGAATGGAAGGGAAATGCTCACAGGGCCCACAACTGGGATTGCCTTGGGAACAGGATTTTCACGCAACTTCTGAGCACAGATTTGTTCACACCACAGAGTTACTTCGCTAGTCCTTGAGACAGGTCCCTTCCCCCCAAGTGACACTGGACCGAAAGGCTCCATGCCAGCCAACTGACCTGCTAGCCACTCTGTTGTTTCAAAGGATCCAGAGTTACCTTTGTATTCTCTAATCTCAACTCACTCCTAAAGCAGCGACAAAGTCCTTACCTGAGCTAAACTGTAGCTACTGATGCAATTTGCTGCACAGCGAGAGCCAGTGAAGAGGTGTCTGCTAACCAAGAGGTAGAGCTGCACAGGCTCAGATATCCCCCCCAGAGCTGTCGTGGAAAGAGCCAAGTGCCCCGTCTTCACAGCTCTCTCCGAACACAGCATTCCTAACTTCCTCGTCAAGCTCTTCGTAAATGCATTGCTTCTCTTTCATACATTTTTTTTTTTTTTCTCTAACTGAAGCTCTGCAAATGCTCTGGGGCACAAGAAAGCTCTTTCAGGCCACGCTTGTGCACGGCAACAGTAGGGACACATGCTCCAACTGCTTCTCATTGCCCTGAGAGCTGTTGTGAATCCTCTGCCTGAAACTGCTGTCTCTACTTGATCTCTTGAGCGCTGCAAGCATAGACGAGGTGCCGAGCAACGGCTCTGCTGGCAACTGGCGTGCACCCAATTAGGAGAGGGTCTTTGCAGCCCAGTGTGACCCAGTGGTCAAGGTGGGAGTGTCACCAGAACCGATCCCCTCCCGCCCTGCTGCGACCTCTCAGCCTGCAGTCAGTGGGAATGCAGGCACCAAGCCCGCCCGTCGCTCTGGCACTCCTCCCCAGCCCACTGCAGCCGAAAGCACCTGCGCTGGGAGAACCGTGGGAAGGGCATGGGAACAAACCTGACCCTCGGGCAACTGTGCCTCCCCAGAAATGAGCCAGTTCCAGTCTGTACTAACTGCTGTCTGGACTTGGACTCATTTCCGTGCTTCCTTCCCCGCTGCACTTAGTACACTCAGGTCTAGATCACAGGTTCCTGCGTGAGACAGAGCAGTGGCTTGCAATCTTTTGCTGGTGAAAGCTCTGGCTACCTGGGCAGTGAAGGCACTTACGGTTACGCATGTGAACCAGAGGGAAAGCCTGTTCCATTCCACTTGGCAGAACCACTGTCTCTTTTCGGTTTTAAGGAGAAAGGATCCACACACTATTTCCCCTATGTTAAAAGGGAACCACTGCATAGGGGTGAAACTGCTCTGTACATACTTGCTACCTGTACCGAAGCAACATGCACTCGTCAGTGGTAGCAAAAACAAGGCAGGGAAAACCACAGAAGTCGAGAAGAGGCAAGAGCTTCAGGACAAGCATTACTCTCAAGGATCTTCAGCCACTGAGCAAATGTCTAACGCTCCTCTCTGCTGCCACTGCCATGAGAGCCAGCAGGGGAAGCACAACACAGCCCTCTGATCGCATACTTACACGTTTGCAGCGCCAAAACTCCGGGCACGGAGTGTACTCAAGGGTCACTTCTTTGCCACCGATGGAAAGAGTTCCCTGTTGAGACAAGGGGGTAAATGACGAATATGCCCAGCACATGCAGATTACTCAGAGGCAAAGAAAGGGGTTAAAGCTCTGGTTCCTAAAGGTTTTGCAAGCGAAACAGGGTGAAAGGGGGAGAGAGTCTCACGGTTCATTTAGCTGAAGCGTTGCCATGGAAGTGGAAGGGAAACTGCCTGTGCCCTGCTCTAGCACAAGGCTACAAAGCTGCGTGCTAGCTCCAGAGGAACTAGGTGGAAGAGGCTCTGTCACCTCCCAGGAAGAGCAGAGAGTAACCAGAGCATGAGAGGGAAACTGCTTTAACCTGCTTTGTCCACATGCTGGGAAGGGGCAGCTGGACGGCCCCCCCTCACACCAGTCACCACCAGGCTGGCCTCAAGGCAGCTACTTGTGGAGGAATACAAGGAGAAATGCCACCGAGGCGAGAGAATTTTCATACTCGGGTTAGTCTTCATGTCGCTCACGAAACCCTGGCTTTCCTTCAGAGAAATACGCCAGCGCGCAGCAAGGCCACCAGTCCCGCAGCCAGCAGAGCCGCTGCTCTGCAGCCAGCACCTGGTGGGGCCTGTCCCCAGCACCTGTGTGGCGGCTCCACGCTGTGTGGGAGCTCCACTGCCCGCAAAGACACGCTGCCTTCAGCTCCACGCGTCACGCCTTGGAGCGACGTCAGGAGCCCAACAAATCCATAAGCTTCACTGAAATGCAGATGATTTAAGGGTGAAATGAAGTTGTAGGTGCAAGTTCCCCAGCTCCTGCCCGGAGCAGCCCATAAAAGCAGTGAGCAGCAAGGATTCCTGGTGGCTCTCATCTGCTGTGGACAACACACCACGCCTGGGCATGCAGGATGCAGGCCGAGCCACCACAAGGCATCTCCTGTCACTGGAGGCACTGCCAGGCCAGGCAGTCTGTATTTCCCAATACCACAATATGAGACTTGGTGACAATAATGAGACTCAGACGCGGCTCTCCCAAGTCCAAGGAGAGCAGACGCTCTTCTGGCCTGCTGTTGGATGGTACAGGCAGATGTAAAGGAGCTGTAAATGGCCCCAAGCTATTTTGGGAACTTCTAGTGAGTCAGAAGCTTCCCAGGTAACTCTGACCCAGTAGCCTAGTCATGCAAGAGCCCCCCAGAGCAAACCATGAACATGAGAAAACAAGTCCCTAGAGTTATTGTTCAGAAGTCATGATACACCCATGCACAAATTGCTGTGCAGAACGTGAGGGAGATGCTAGGGAATACGTTTAAGTAGGAGCAAAGAATTCATGGGAGGGAATCACTCAGCAGCAGTACAACAACAATCCTTTAAGCCTTATGAAAAAGCACAGCAGAGAAAGTTGGAGACCAAAGACACTGCCCTGTCAGGTTGGGTTCTACCACCTCCCCTCTCCACAGCCTGCCTTTCATGGACCGAGGCCGTCCTTTCCCACTAGGCCTACAGGCACTGAACACTTCAGGGGTTTCCTTTCTGCCACCCAGCTGTTCTAGCACTGCTTTCCAGCGTGGATTTGCCTTTGCCTCACAGAAAGCTGAGCTGTTCCTAAACCTTGTTAAGGGCTGGCATGCACAGCCAGAGCACAGTGCTGCAACCTCAAATGGAAGGAATCTCCTCGAGGTCTACTCACAGTGTGGAGTATTGCCCACTTTACACATCTAGGAGAAGGTTCGTACCTTTATTAAGGCATGTGAGGAAACACAAGTGAGAAAGACAGGGAAGTGGAGATCAAGGCTGTCCTGCTGGGACCGTTGGTCCCTCTCCTAGGCAGGGCATCCATCACATCACCCACTCGAGAGACGGGCAGTGCCAGGAGAGCAGGCTAGGAACACCCTCGGGACCCACCGAGCACGGGCAGGGAGAGAAGGCAGGGTGCACATCCTCGCGAGCAGAGCTGCGGCCGCCCCACGAGCCCAGCGACGGCCTTGGGAAGAGCAGCTCCTCAGCAGGCAGCTGCAGCCCTGCCTCCGAGCTCACGAAACAAGGAGAACTCGGTTTGAGGACATTTCCTCTGGTGGGGCAATGCATCATACAGCTCCATCCTTCTACCAGCCATTGAGGATAACATTTGCCAAAAAGCCTTAAGATTATTTTTGGTTTATGGAAAATGTTTTTTAAGTGCATGTGGTGCTGGTCTCTACTGCTAATTCAGTTCTCGGAGACCGTAGAAAGTGTCACTTGCATAATTACTCCCTAATTTCCTTAACACCCTGCTGATTGCCTGCTCACTTTTTCAGCAAGCTCTCTCTTAACTGATTTCTTCCTGATAAACTCATTCTCAAGGTTGCAATCATCATTTAACACACCAAAATGAGTCCTTCATTTAGGATGCACATTGTCAGGATTCAGTGACTTTAAATTCCTCATTCTCCCATTTTGTTACTAGATGCCATCCCAAATATTTTCAGAACTTTTCTTTCCTCCAGTCCCTGTAACTGCTTATTCTTTTTCATCTATATCTTCTTTATTTTCTCTGCAAAACCTATTGGAAAATACTCTAATTTTCAGTTCACCACTTTCAATTGAACAGAGCTTTGTGAAATCACAAAGATTTTCTGAGAATTTCAGGGAACGGTGCTAGGGGGAAATAAAAAAGGTAAGCCCAAGGTATGCCACACGTACTGCCTGGGACCCAGACAGTAACACTCTCTTCCATATTCATGCATTTTGTCCTGGACCTCTCTCACCAACTCACCTGCACCCTCCCCATTAATTCTCCTTGTGGATTTTCAACATCCTGTACTTCTGAGCAGCTTGGTCTTTTCTTTCTAAATCAGTATGCTACAGGAATGTCTCCCCGGTCCTCACAGTCAGGAACCTCCCCCTCAAAACTAGCAGTAAACACAGGGTTGACTCACCAGTGAAGGGTTTAAAGGGCAGCACAGCTCTGCAGCACTAGAACACCGAGCTCTCAGCCATGGAAATGCCTAGATTTCCACAGGCACGAGCAGATTCTACCATTTTCTCTGAATTTCCAAATTCATCAAAACAGAGCTTCAGGACTTTATTGCTGGGAGCAATGATTTATGCTAGTCTTTGGTATCTTTCAAACACAATTATACATGTTTTTTCATGTAGAGGTCTGTTGGAGACGCAATACTGATTCTAGTCTAAGTGATACAATTCAGAACAAGCCATTTCAGCTAAAGCTACTAAAAAATCTGCATCATCTGGAATAATATCCAATGACCTAGTATGTAAATGTCACTGTGAGTAGGCTCTGATCAACCGAGCAATCCCATCATGAGCTGGTTCTAGAGAACGATGCTATGAAACCGTAAAACCTGTCTGCAGAAAGCGCACCCAGCAGGTAGCAACGTCTGAAAGTCCTTCACTGGGCAGGGGCAAAACCCACAAGAACAGGTTACTTTAAGAGAGAGAAAAAGCACTTTGGAGACTGTGTGTCAGCTGGGCACAAAGCTTTGGCAACAAAACTCTGCTTTACTCGAACAGTTTCCAAGCTCTTTGTCACCAAAGGCAGTTAAACCAGAAGCATTAAAAGTAGATCAGTAAGATCCAAGTGGTAAAGGTAACCCTAACTGTATGAAAAAAACCAGACCATGCTCCTAGTACGTGTAGTGTCTCTCATGAGGTTGGTTTTAAATCATCTCTAGTTTAACCTCTTTGCAATCGTACTACTTTAGCAAGGAAAGAACTCACCACCTGCTCCACACAGAGCACAGCTAACTCACCTGGGCAGGAGCTACTGAGCAGCGCAGGTACGTGAGCACAGACCGCTCCGTTTGTCTAGGGAAGCAAGGCAGCTACCGACAGGGCCGGGAGACAGCCTGCTGCAGGTCAGGCACGGCATGAGGCCCCCACGTCAGCAGCTTCTCTGTCAATTAGCATTTACAGTTGGCACGCTGTATTTTTCATGCTCGTTGACAGCCTTCTAATGATGATGACTGGGGGCTGAGGAGGGGGAGAACTTGCCAAAAAAGTATCTCTGTGCTCTCCAAGACCAGAATGACAGAAGAATACAAATCATCGATGTCAAAGCTTTTGCTAACTGTTTCTCTGAAAAAAAATTAGAGCATCCAAGAGTGACCTAGAAAACTGAAAAGCGGAGAGCTTTCGGAGCACAGCAACTCCCTCAAATCGAACCAGGTTTCTGCTTGAACTGAATTTGGCCAAACATTAAAACCTTCAGTAAATCTCACTTCGGAGCCTCTTAACAATGAGCTGACAGCTCTCCAAGCGTCCCAGCCCACGGGTCATGCTTCAGCAGCTACCACAGGGGCTGCCGAGCCACACGCAGCCGTGGATGCAGCACCCAGCGCCGCTGCAGACGGCTGCGGAGGAAGCGTGCTGCAGCTCTCCCGGCGGGATGGCAACCGCACGCCACCGTCCCCTCTCACAACAAAGGCCGTGGGTACCCGACTCGGTGGAACAGCAATTGTCAGTCTCAGCTTTACAGATCGCATCCCTGGAGCGGCGCAGGTCACTTCTGGAACAGAGCCAAGGCTCCGCTTCGGAGCCCCCAGATCCACAAGGATTTATATGCCCAAGCTTCCTCCTTGGCTACAACCACAGAGCAGCAACCAAGGGAGTGAGGGAGGTGCCTGCACCACAGGTGAACCATATTCAGACCTCCTCCAGCAGCTGGCTCGTGCACAAGACCAAACACCGCTTCAGCTAATTATTTCCTTACATTGTTCATAGTTTGATTAAATGGAAAATACCCGTGCCATGAACTGAAAAGTTCTGGTAACCTTCTTGCTGAGTAATAACGAAGTTGGAAGACTAACATGGTTCCACATGTTAAAAATGAGCTGAAAATACAATTTGCAAACAGATATAAAATTGCATACAAAGATTATGACAAAAGGATGCTTACGGGCAGCACAGCGAAGCAGTCACATTAAAATACCAGAATTAACCTCGTCTGTGTGATGTTAATTCAGTCCCCTTATGCATGCTTACTACAATTAGGATGGTTATTAAAAAATCATTATACATCCATCATTTTAAAATTCTTTAAACCAACTAATGACTGGTGTTTACTGCCTTGGGGAGACAGTACCCCGGGAGGCAGCCGGGGAGCGCAGAGGGAGCCCAGGGTCCCAGCAGCACTCCCTAGAACAGCCAGCTCTCATCATCCTCAGGGCATTTTCCAGTCCCGGCCTCCGAATGGACTGGATGGCACGGCACAGGGAGACAAGTGGCTGACAGCAGAAGTCAGGTCATCTAAATGTAACTGCAAATCAGACCGCTTTCAGGTTTTTCTCCTATCTGAATATGGATTATAAATGCAAATATAACAATCCCAACCGCAGCACAATGTAAATTACATAATGGCACCCCTTTTCACTGGCACAGTTCTCGCCTCTACAGAGGCTGGAGGGAAGCTGGCAGAGAGAGCAGGGAGAGCACAAGGCACTCTCCCTTAGGGTCTTCATCTTCAGATAAAGCAGGCAGACGGGGTCAGACCCCAAAGGTCCCTCTAGCCCACACATCCCCAGCTGCCCGTGGCATTCAGGAGGCAGCAGCTTCCCAGGAAGCAAGCAGAGGGCCAACACCAAGACACCCAGGAGGATGAGAGACCAGCTGGATATATTTCAAAACAAGATCATCGCAGCCACAGAAACTGGTTTCTCATCTCGTTTTTCCCATATGCTGAAGTTTTTCTCTGTGAGCTCTTTGGCAGCTGTTGTACAAGGGACTCAATTCCAGAGAGCAACAGGCAGTACATCTGCTTACCTTTGACAAAAAGCAGATGAGAAAAGCTGTGAACCCACAAACCACAATCCATCTGTAATTAAACATTTAGAAAACAGACCATGACACGGAGAGACAAAGAAATGAGAGCAATCCAGCCTGCTGCAGGGTATTGCAGCAATCTGGCATTTCCTACAGGAACAGTAACTACAAGCAAATTCCTAGTATAGCAGGACTTTCTCCAAGGCCCTCAGCCCCCTTCTCCAGCTCCCTAATCATTTGCAGCTCAAGGACTTCTTTTTACTGGCCTGATCTAGCAGTGTCCAGGACTCCGCGTTGAGCAGCTGACAGCCAGGGCAGAAGATTCAAGATACACAGGGGAAAAGGATGGTCTGACAAGTCGTGAATCCCTGAGGAATGGTTACATCACCAAGTGGATACAAACAACCCTGCTGTGTACCATTACAGGACTCTACCAAGACTAATGCTGAGATGAATCTTGCATAAATTCTGTGTTAGTGGTCACCTGGAAAGGAGGATGTTTGGCTCCTGGGCATCAGCGATGCCATAGAGCTGAAGAGCACGTGGCATGACCTTGAAACATTTAGCAGTAAGGCATTCGTTTCATCAGTGATCTGACGCCAACCAGCACGGCATGCTCAGGGCTCATGGTCTTCAAAGTCGGAGGCGGCCTGAGACTGAGAGCCCAAAGATGTCATCAGCAATCCCGAGCTAACAGAACATAATTTCAGACACATCACTGATGCCAACAAAATTGGCACTAACACAGAACCAAGGAATTAGGAGGATAACTTAGAGAGTCCTAAAGATGTAGTAGCTAAATATAATAGATTAAGGTGCTACACAATGATTATTTTAACCCAGATAGCACTCAGTGCCTCTTTTTCAAACTCCTTTCATACCAAACCCATTACCCACTTGCACTGGGACACATAAGTTTCCAATTCTACTCGCTCACAGACAGCCCTCCTCAGGCCTCCCTGGTTATCCAGGACATTCGTCCATTAGCAGAAGGTGCCAGTCTGCATTCTTTAAGTATCTTACTTCCACAGACACCCTATCCAGCCTGCTAAGACACCTCCAGTTTTCTTCCCACGATTTCTAAATTCCCTGGATACCAGCCACACTCTTAAGAAAGTCCCAGTATCTTTCTACAATTCATCTCCCCTCACTGACATCCCTTTTGCAAATATACACAGAAATCGCCTTTCAGACTATGCCAGCTCTCTACATTTTATTGCCTGAATTCTGAACTCCACTTCCACGTTGGGACTCTCAAAGTGCCTATCTTTTAAACACAGCATTTGCTTCCCTTGTCAGTCCTGCTCTGAGAACACCACCGAAACAGTCGGTACAGGCAAGCTCCCAGTTACCACTCCCGGAAGGGTAACAGGGATGCGTCGCAGCTTGAGAAAACACACAGTGTGCCTAGGACTTTACATGTTCTAAGGCCAGCTTTGGGTGGCAAGTGATATGAATGCCTTCTGCATTTTACCCTTTAAGGATATTTCAACACATCTGCAAGTTTTCTTTGATCCAGTGAAGCGCAGTGGACGTTTTAGCTGCCACTGAAAGCCCTAATGTCTCCCTGTCCAGCTAATTCTCATCTTCAGCTTCTCTCATCCCTCTGAAGAGGGCACCTTTGCAGATTAGCATTATAGGATCACTGGAAAAACATGGAAATTTTGAAATGAAAGCTTTTCCTATACAGTGCAAAGGGGTCAGAAGAGGGTTTTTACAGTTCAGACAGTGAAGGAGCTAACAGCTCCAAGGGGAACAAGTTCTGCGCTCTGGTGTTACTGGCTGTGCTCCCGTTCCACAGCTGAGGAGAAGCATGGATGGTTAAGGACTTAGTACGGGATAAGCTCAGAAGGTCATGCATATCAAACACTTGCTCCAGTGCCCAAAAAAGCAGGAATCAGGTTGAATCCTCTATCTGAAAAGTCTACTTAAACTATCAAAACTTAAGAGTATTTAAATATTTACCATATTGGGTATCATTATTCATAGACGGCTCTAGGGAAGGGTCCACTTGCCTCTGCCTCACCTGTATTCTTTTTCTGCTTCATCACAGTCCACTGCCTGGACTCTGTGTTTGAACAACAGCTGCTTCAAAGACTCCAACGTAGGGATTTCCCTTCTCCCTCCAAAATGCTGCTCTAGTGCCTGGACATATTTCTCAAGACTTTGTTATATGACCACCCTTTTCCTCAAAGGTCATCCCATTCCCTAACGCTGTTAAACAATATCAACATTAAGCATGTTAGCACAATGCACTAATCCACCCCAGGACCTTCCTGTGCCTTCCCCCCAGGGGTACCTTACAATCAGCAATGGCCATAAGGAAACTGGGAGAACAATGAAGGAAAGCCCAGTCACTTACTCATAGATTTGAAGCACAATATCAAAACACTACAGAGTGTTCCCAATGCAAAATCATGCTGGAAAAAAGTCAGGCTGGAAAGGTCTGCCTTAAAGGGGACAATTTATTCCTAGACAATTCAGCGTATTTGATTAAAGATCACACAAACTCAAACAGAAGTGTGTCCTTTTACTGGAGCGTGTAACCGTGGGGTTACACACCAATTCCAACACCGCCTGACCTGCGTGGTGAAGAGAGCGCGGGATGCTCTGCGCAGCAGCAAACGTTCGCTAAGAACACGCCAACTGTAAACAGGGAAGAGAGCACTCAGAGCCTTCCCTGGCAATCCTTTCTCTGCAGCCAGTGCTCAGGCAAGCTCCCTGCAGGACAGCCTCTCTGCTGAGAGGAAAAGACCCAAAATCCCTGGGAAGAGGGAGCAGCCCTGTGGATGCAAAGCGGGGTTTGTCCTTGGAGACCTCATTTTTCAACATCCCCAGATTCCCAGCTAATGGCAGAAGTGGGTGCCTGATGCTGACCCCAAACAAAAGAACCCAGCCAGCTGCCAGGGGAAACGTACCAGCAGTGCCACACTTACCTGTGCCGTCTCAACGATGATTCCCTGCACGTCACCATGACCTCGAGGTGGCCCGCCCAAAAGCTATATCCAAATGCTTAACAGTCACACTTGGACAGAACCAGGAGGCAGCTGGCACATCTTCAGGCTGGCACCTGCACCGATTTCTACATCTGAGCAGGTCCTGCCTCTTAAGAGAGCTCTTCTTAGGAGGTGATTTGGGAAACAGCTGCTTTAGCCTCTTTGGATAATATTTGCCCAAGAAACCTGGCAGAGCATGAGACCAAAGCTAAACGAGTTCCTCATGTCAGCCTGGCTTGGGTGCAACGTAACACAAGCGGGTGCCACAGCTGCCCGCTGGACCCAGCAGCTCCTCCTTTACAGGGGCTTAAGAGGTTCATCCAGGCAACTGCACTGTGCAACACGCAGGGGTACATCCAGATCGCTCCTTCCTGATGAATGCCCAGATTTGCCGAGGAAGGGACCTTAGGGCCTTGTCAGGGCGCAAGAGGCGGCAGCAGCCACTCACCTACATGAACATCCAGGCCCTGAGGCTGCGCTAGCTGACCTGAGCTCTTCAGGACAGTCTGGCCAGAGGGGTGAGCATGCAGGAGAGCAGTTCCTACGATAACTCTGACACTGAGAAAGGGAAAGAACACGATTCCCTGTTGTGCCCCAGCTTGGCTGAATCCCTAAGGGACTGGGAAGGATAAACAGCATGCAGAGGCATCTCCTACAACTGTCACATAAGCAGGATGATAGCGGGTGGCTCAGGGATTTCCACTTGACTGCCACTCCTCTGGGATTCTAACGCCTGGGGATGTATCCAGCCAGGAAGCGACACGCAGCCTGGCACAGAGACCGGCCCGCAGCGCATCGCTGCAGACCAAGGGCAGACACAGAGGTACTGCCCGCAGCGCTGCGTGTGCGGCTGCTCATCTCTCAACCGCAGGCACCGGAGAGGTGATGCATTCAGGTGCTCCTCTCAGACTCAGATCGACCAGTCATCTGCCTGTCACTAAGAGGTGTCTGTTCAACATTTTGGAGCTCACTATTTACATTTAATAACTGGCCCAGTATACACCAGAAGGAAGAAAACCAGACAAGCTAAGTCAGTGCAATGGGCAGAGGAGTAGGCAGTGGTAGAGGGGAAGCACTGACCTCCAATGAGCCAGGCACAGAAGAGTGCCTTGTCTTGTCAGGGGAAGAAAAAAAAAACAAACCACCTCAGCTTTCTTCTCCAGCAGTATCACAAGTCAGGAAGAATCAATCAAGCTTTCAAAAGCCCAGGACTTTAAACAGTAAAATAACTTAGTCATCGTATCATTAATGTACAGCTTCCCACCATGAGACAGCTTCTCAGTGAGACTCAACCTGATTTTACGTGTATGAAAATACATCCTGAGATTCTGAGGACTTCAAAGTACTTTCTATGTTTAGTCTGCTCCTGAGGTCCTTGATGGCAAAGTACATCGAACGTTTGCTTGGGCTTTTACTGCTATCCTGGCTCAAATATGGTACATGAAGCCCATCTGAATATTGCTAATTTCCTGCTAAGACATGGACTGTACATCACAAAAACTAAGATTTCCCCTGCTGTCTATGAAAACAGGAAAGAATTACTTTCATCCTCTTGTTCTAAAGAAGATACTTTCAGAGATCTGAATACTTAAATCTCATGTTTACAGCTTTATAGCTTTGACCCTCATTAAAAATGTAATTCATTACATGACACACTTGATTTCAGACCACTGCCCTTTGGGGAATCTACTTCTGGAAGCTGTTTGAAGACATAACTAACTGAACTTCTAGGTGGCCTGAAGCGATGGAAATGCGGGAGGACACATGGATGCTGTATCTGATAGTTGTCAATGCACACACACAGTGCCACGGTACAACAAAACAAACCTTAAGGCAGACTGCTACTTCACATCAGACACTTCACCGCAACAAGACAACCACACATTGTACAGCTTCTGTTGCTGCAGAAGCCAGGAAGAACATTTCACCTCCCTCCTGTGTCTCCTTGTACAAAATGGCTTCAGGATCTTCCCCCATTGCCCTCTCCTGGGAGCAGTTGCAGCCAAAGATCCAGCAAGCTGATCCACACAGCGGTACTGAGGGTCTCTCAGTTGCTGTCCCCTTCGCACATGTTGGGTCAAACAGGTTGCAAGATACAATGCAAGCAGAAATCCTCCCCCTCTTGAAGGAGAGAGGGTCGGGGGAAGTCTGTGCCTTTCCTCGGAAGTGCAGAGGGCTGTTGTCTGCTAGTATCCTCAATGCTCTTACACCTAACGTGTCTTCTTCTCCTGCACAGGTGTAGAATGACAGCAATGCTCCTGATCTCTGCTCCTGTAGCATACAGTGTTTCCTGTGATCTCTGCAGGTATTAAAGCTTTAATAAAAGTCTTGAAAGCGCCCTCTGGCTTGCAGGGGAATGGGGCGGATAATAACTGTGTGTCCTTCTGTGTTAAATACCTGTTTCCTTGTTGCCTGTGATTGACGGATAATGACACAATAGTCCACTCAGGCATGCCAACCCCACTTTCCACTGTAATCATGTTTCATTTCTAGTCAAGAATGTTAACAGCCCAGTTACAGTCAAATGGAAACAGAAATTCACAAATGAAAGTTGCTGACTGTTTGCCATAGCTTTGATCTTGCATCTTCAAACTTGAAACATCTGAATTTAACTTCTTCCTTGTGTGAGTCTCATAACCCAAGCAGAACATGGCAAAATTCAAGGTACTCTTTTTGAATGTACCCCAAGTCAGAGTAACCAGACTCTTACAATTTACATTAAAAGGTGCAATGCAGATTCAGCTGGGAAGAAAACAGACCAAAATCCACAACTGCAGGGAATTCCAGCTTGCTCTCGCTACCACAACCATAGCTTTGCCAAAAAACCCAAAATGGTTTCTGCAGAAAAGCAGTTTGGCCACTGCTCTTCTAAAAGAAGGAAACCATGCTTCTGCCTTCCTTAACCCCAGAGAGCATGCAGTCTGACCTTTTCTTCAGTCTCTGGATGCAACCTTTTACCTCCCTACTCCAGCAATCCAACATCACCAGTGGACCAAGGAATGGAGAAAGCAATCGCCGCCAAGATAGCACAAAAGCATGAACGAACAGTTCTGATGCTGAAGCGAACAAAAACGACTCATCAAGTGCAAACTGCAACAACATTTTGGTGTGCTCCCACTTATGAAAACAGTCCAGATGGAGATTCAGAGCTATAATCTGGCTCATATGCTTGTAAAACATATCTGGTGTTCCCCTTGACATCGCTGGGATTGGGCTCAGAAGGGCTGCAGTCTTCTTCACAATGACAGGTCTTGTGCAAACCATTATGGCAAAACCATGACAGAAAATGGTCTTGCTCTGGAAGTGAAAGTTATGGTGGGATCACTGAGATGCCTTTATTCGTGTGAACTGAACCCATACAGACATTCCCCTCTCTGCTGCCTCTGTGTCTCCTTTAAGTAACTTCAATCGTATCACCAGCACCGTCCACTTCCAAGAGTACAGAGAGAATTTCTGATAGTGCATCTGCAGTTCTGTTAGTCACCAGTTTACTTAAAGGATGACTTCAAAAGCATCAAAGCAAATTAGTGGCATGAGTCCTACTAACTTTCATATACAAGCTTGACCAAGGGATTTCACATCTTAATTCAAAATCACCTTCCTACCACGTACACAATCTATCAATTGTGGCAACACACTATCTGTCCTACATCGGATTTACCAAACTCCTATGAAGCACTTTGATGCTACAATGATAAACACCTTCCAAATGGTTACACAAGAATATATTTAGATTTTTTACAAATCTTCATAGCAAATCAACCAATCATGAATGTAAATACAATAAAAAACATACAATACACAAGAGCAGCCCAGCAGTAAAACATTGCTCTCCATCTTAAGGTGAAATTGCACCAGCACATAGCATCTGTAACGAAGATTTCCTCACCGTCACACAATTCTTCCATTAACACGTTAGGAGGAAAGGACCTGGCAGCTACGCAGACAGGGTAGCATCTGTATCCTGCATATGCATCCAAGGACTACTTCAAAATCCTTTCTAGCTCCGGGCAAAATCTCACCTGCAAACGGATTCAAAGGATGAGCATGCCGGATGTCATGTCACCCAGGAAAACGCTTTGCATGTTGGCAATGACTGAAACAAAGCTATTTCTTAGGTCTTGCTCTGCAATACAACTTTAGCCCTATGGAAGGGGCATGGAGCAGACTTATCTGTGGCACACATTGCACTGCATATTCACAAGCAAAAATTTTCAAGTGCCCCCATTTTTGCAACAGCCACGCTGGGCATGACCAAAGGTCCAGCTGCCCAGCAGTGGTTCCTCTCTTCGAGCCACCAGTCTAGGGAGCATCCACCCCCACGCACCTCCGGATGCTGTGCAGCGGCATGCGGTACCCAACGGAGGAGAGTGATGCACTGCAAGCACTGGCGTATCACATCTTACCATCCATCAGCCAGAGAGGACCGGACACTTACCTTGGCAATCACTCATGGATCAAGTTATTTAAACAAATTTCAGGAAATCACAATTACTCCCTAACCTTTGCCAGCTCAAGCTCCTGACATTGTAAATAGAACACCGATCCCAATAGAGAAAAACTTGATTAACAATGCATTGAAAGTCTACAGAGAAAGAACAGGTATTTCAGAGATACGTCATCACACAGATTTGTTAATGTCAGCTGGCAAAAAAACCCCAAAAACCCACAATCAGAACACAAATGCCCAGGGGCCTGCGGGAGAGCAGGTTCATTTCAGAGCAGGGTAGGGAGGGATGCTTTACATGGAACAATCTATTTATACAGCAGCCTAAGTGAACTTCAGCACATGGAACAGATTTCTGCAACATACAGCAATATTTGAGTCCTGAGATAACCCCGCTGGGCCACGCGTTCCCAGCAGCAACCAGAGATACTAAGGAGGTCCCACTTACGCATCTGCTGCATGCTCCAAGCAGCTCACCCAGAAGCTGTCCTCCGGGACAATCCCATTACGGAGCAGCAGTTCAGCAGCAGCAAACACACACAATCCTCATCACGTGGGAAAGCTGAGGTGGAAGGAAAACAGAAGCAAGGAAAAAAGGAAGACAAGATTTTGGAATAAGAGCAGGAAGGCAGAGGGATATGGCAAGCTGGGATCACACCAGTAGAGCAAGAAGGTGCAGCTTCATAACTCTTCCAGTTAAAAGCGCACTTGTCTTACAACACTTGATTAGCATAGTTTGCTTCCTGAGGCAAGGCAGGACAGAGCTGCCAAGAAGGTTGTAGTTTTTTATCCGGGTAGGGCTAGAAGAAGTGTGTTGATAGGCAGCTGCCACTGGCTGAAGGAAGAGTGTGTGAAGTCCTTGGCAGATCTCTTACAACCTCCTATGCCAACAGAGGAGAGACTAAGAGGATTCACACGGCTTGCAGAGGTGAGATGACAGAAGATGTTGAGATGACAGAAGAGAAGAAGGTCCAGAGAACTATTTTCAGTACCAGAACTTTTTGGCAGTCACATTTTACAACAAAAGACACCCTTCTCTGCACAAGGTCTCTGTAGCCAGTCCTGAACAGAAAAGCAGACAGCGCCTTTATCACAACATGACTGCAGGATATACACATGTACACCCACGCACCCGGCCCTGTCACAGATCAGTGCAGGCAGAGCCAACTGCTTATTCACGGGCAAGACTCTGCCCAGCACTAGGAGCCTCCCACTGCAGGCTTCCATACGGATCTCAGAGGCTCGCAACTCTAATTAAATGACGGTATGATGCAGTGATTAGTGAGACACAAGTGGGAATAAACAAATGATTGACTCAACACGCTAAGACTCAGCAATGTAAGACCAGCATGAGCTCGTGACAAGGTCACACACCAAATCAGACACAAAAAAACCCCCACATCAGCTCTGCTGCCTGGAAATCCACTCGTCTGACTACAAGGTAGCCTACTGAGGGAACTTTCCATAGGTCACTTGGATCACAAAAATTACTCCATAATGCACATGTTTCCCAAATCTTTAGGATGTTTATAGAAGAAACACTGCCTGGGCATACAAGCCTTTCCCCTCTCTATGCACACACTCAAAGTGGAAGACTCAAAAGGTAATGCAAGCAACCTACATAGTCAAAAGCAGGACAGGTTTAACAGGGGAAAAAAATGTGTGCTAACGACACAACCTGAGCAAAATCCACACACCTAATACGCAACAAGAAAAGCAGAAGATAATGTCAGCTGCTAACCCAAGGAGGACATATCAAAAGCAAGGCCATCTCCAGCACTCTTAGCCTAACATGCAAACGAATTTCTGTGTATTTGTGGACACACTCCATTGTCACCACCACCCCCAACTGCAGGTTAGAGCTAAAGAGATGGAGTGACGCTGTCAAGCGAGTAAATGATGGATACCAGACAGCCCGTGAAAATACACTTGAGGCAGGTGTCACGTTCCATTACAGGGGGCATTCTACAGATTCTAGAAAAGAATGCCAGTCTCCACAACTTGGCAGATCCTACCAAAAGCAAAACAACTATTTTTGACATTTGGACACACATTTTCTCAGCAAATTGCAACACCCTCCTTGCACCACCGACTTCATCCGCCAAGGCTACAGGTCACCAGAGCAGACGCGTTCTCAGGATAACCACAAGCTCATTCTGTATTTAACTGGGAAGCCACGCAGAGCCGTGACTGGTTATGCAAACGTTTTCAGGACAGAAAGTCCTAGGCTTTGCCTGCTTGTCACAGCTTCTTGTGGATTTTGACACCAACAGCTACAGTGAAAAGCCTGTGAAGTCTGGTCTGTACCAGAAGCTACGTTGGCACTAAAGGCAGAAAAGCACTGCAGTGAACGGATAAAAGGGGCCAGGCTCAGAGCAGGAGGAACACACAGCTGATGCTTCCAGTTGCATGGCGGTGGGAGGTGCTCAAGTGAAGTGAGCACCCACAAAATCCAGTAAGAATCCCTCTCACCCTCTCCAGCAGGAAACAAGCAGGGAATGGTGGCATCGCTGTGCTCAGCAAGCTGAGCCAGGACCGCAGAGCACTGCAGGGGAAACCGCTCTCCGGACGAGGCTGGTCTCAGCGCAGCGAGGCACAAGAGCAAGTCTTGGAACAACTGCTTTAGCGCACGCCTGGGGACCTCCACAATAACTTACAAAGTATGTATATTTAAAAGTTCATGCTACAGCTCTGCCATTTTTTTCCTCTTCAGAAACAGGAGGAAAGGATTACAAAGACGTCAGTTACTAGCAACAAAAGCTAGGAAATATTCACACTGTAGGTGTTGCTAAGTTTGAGGCCCGAGAGGATTTGGAGACAATACTACATAGTCAGTCAATACTAATAATTTGCTCCTAAGTTTAAAAAAAGCTTCTTCTGCTCCCATATGTATAACAACCAGCTCCACACCTCAGCAGAGCCAGGATCTCTCCATTTCTCCTCTCTCACCTGCCTCTGTGACACGCAACAGTACACGAAGGGTACTTCATTTCCTGCCTGATTTTCTTGAATCCAATAACAAGCTTATTACGTGTGTTTCTTCTACAGATGAAGGAGTGCAAGGGAGAATTCAGATACTCAGTGGGATCCCCACGCATACAGAGAACAAGAGCCGTGGGATGTATTCCTAGAGTTGTCTCCCAAGAAGCCAAAATGATATCCTAAGACAGGAACACCACTACACCACGGGCTACACCAACCCTTTATGCAAAGAAGATTCAGGAAGATAAATGCCACACCACACTACAACCTTTCAAAATGAGAATAAAGGAGGGCAAGATTATTTAGGAGAAACCATGTGACTCAGCAGACAGAAACCCCATTTTCCACTCAAAATACCTGTGCCTTCCCATGGGAAAAGCAGCTCGTCACAGACAGTAAAGAGGTCTCCTCTCATAAAAGTCACACAACAGCCAACTTGTACCAAAAGACCAACAGGATCATCACAACCATCAGGCTGCAACAAAGGCTGCACCCAGGTTCTGCAGAACAACTCAAGAGCCCACCTGCCCTCATCGGGGCACAGAGCCTCCCCAGGACCGCAGGAGAGCTGGCAGCCGGCACCTAGCTCCACCCAACCTGCCGCCCGACGCCTCGGCGCGAGCCGTAACGGCAGTCCACCACAGTTCACACACGTCAGACGGGGCCTTGGAGCTGCAACAAACAGCCAACGCAACAATCAACAAGGCAAAGCAATTAATAAGGGGGGTATTTTCGTTACTTTAGCTGCAGCAATTAATACAAGTGGAATAAAACTCCCCTATAAAATTAGGGCAGCATAGAAGATGGATGTTTCCTTATCATGATGTACTTAACAGAAAGCCGCTCAAATCACAGCGGTCACATACACATGTCAGACTTATGGAATGGAGGGAGTTGGACCTGGTAAATCTGTAGGTAGCAAATTTGGGAATGATCTTAATCGAATGCTGGTCTGTGCTGAGTAAAATAGAAGGATTTCACAGTACAGAAATTATACAAAATAGGGATATAACCAATCGTTCTTTCGGCAGGGGCAGTTACACAGGCATTAAACAGCATCAAAAAAGCGCCGTCTCTGCAAAAGCTATTTATTCCAGCCTACAGATGACTGAGGAAGAGGCAGGCTGACTAGCGAGGGGCTAGGATGTCACCGTGGGCTGACACCGTTTTGCTATTTATGCTCTCGCAAGTGACTGAATTTGACAGGGATAGCTGATAACCTTCCGAAAATAACTGAACTATCAAAGAACCTAAGTTCTATCTAGCACAGGTTTTTGTTTTTGCAGCTTGTAAAAATGCAGATTAATCCTCAGTCTAAAGAGACGATCTTACAACTCTATCCTGAAAGATATTAAAATGGGTTATCTATTATCTAAGGACAACTGAGTTGTCTAACTCCCTTTCTGAATATCTCTATTTGGCTTTTACTGAGAACTTAAAAGTCAGCTCCCTCTCCTGCAGCAGGTCAGATACAAATCTTACTACTGATGTATTCTTTCTTTTTTTTTAATTTAAACAATTAGAAGACCATTTTTTTTTCCCATGTTCAATCAAGAGCAACATAGGGAAATTAACCTACACAAGGCAATGCAGCAGTTACAACTCTTCCAAGCAAATTCACATAGCTTGGGTTATCCCAAGCCAAAAAGCACGCTTCTTGCATCACTAATTACAAGGTACTCTCCTAAAACACAGTGAAGATGGGCACCCGCTGGCTTTGGAGATAATCCCCTCCAACCACTCCATCTTCCAGGTCTCCTCTGCGCACACACACAGCCACGTACAGCTGAAAGGAAAACTGGAAGACTTTGTGCCCTACCTGTGCCCCAGGTAGAGTGCATGGCTGGGACCATCACCCCACCGCTAGCAGGGTTCTGGCAGCACCCTGCCTGAACGTTGGAAGGGAAACACGGTGAAATATTATCCAGCCTGAAGGCCTGCCATAACTGTTGCTGGGGAGTGTCAATGCAAGCGGCAGCTGAATGCCAGCCAGAACCTCACCATGTGCCTGTGTGTAGAGCGATTTATTGGGTACCTTTAGGCAGTCAGTTCACTTTAAGGACTGGTGCACAGAGGCTCTTTGCTGTAGCAATGGATGGAATCTGATCCAGTCAAGCACCTGTCTAAGTACATAGGGATGCTCCAACCAGAAGGGGCAGAGCAGGCATCAACAAAAGGAAAAAGAGGAATTCCCAAATTCCCAGGTATTTGGGAGTTGCTTTTGCATAGGGAGACATTATTTCATGAGAGTAGAACCGGGGAGAGAACATGGAGAGGCATTTGGTTAAATGGAGTGTCATATATAATTACAGATTCCCCAGCGACAACAAAATAAATTGGGAATTGTAGCAACACTGAAGGGCAAATAAAAATTGTCACTGATGATAAAAGTAAAAAATTCATTCTGGAGCCTTCTCTCTCTGTGCTCCTAACCATCACCCCAGTGGGAATCTGCCAGGCTCTTTCCCAGCAACAGAATTATTTCTGTAAAACATTTTCTGTAAGTTGCAATACCTCTGTAACTGAAAATAGAGGCAAATGCGAGCGCTTAGTGGGACCTTTGAAACCCCAGCTGTGAAGACTCATTAACTGTAAGTACATTTTTGCAGATGCACTGCTCTGAATCTGACTCATGACTCTCCTCCCATGACAGCGAGACTTGGGATTCAGGTAAAAAAGGCTTTAGATAATTGATATGGATCCTTACTCAGGCAAATTAGGAGGAATAAGGCAGCAGAGAAGAGACTAAGGGGATCTAGTGAAGGAAGGGGGATCAATCGTTTCGTGGTTTTTCTTAAGTGATCCATCACCTGCTGTTCCAAGGCACGGGAAGGGTAGTGCGAGATGGGAATCTATGTTTTACCTGACAAATTTTTTGCACCTTGCTTTTCTGCAGTGGACAACAGCTCTAGCCTCAAACACCAAGTCAGAGTAAAGGCTCTCCTTGGTTACTCACTCACTGGGGATTTAAGCCATTCTGCACTACGAAGGGCTGGAAATGTTCAGATTTACCAGGTGCAACTGCACATAGGGGTAGTCTTCATGTCTGCAGCTCCAGCTTGCCAAAGGGCAGGATAGATATGGAGGAGACGCACAATTAAGAATCTCTTGCACACACCAGGCGTACGGGAAAGTGGAACGTGCAAGTCATAGTGGACTCAGAGCTGCATACCAGAGGCCTCATCTACAGTCGCATGTGTATGTGTGTGTGCACGCACAGCTGGGGGAGGCACTTGATGCTAGCAGACCTCTTTCCGACCGGATTTCAGTGCAAGTACAAAAGCATCAGGGCCAAAACCTGCTTTAGGAGTCTGTCAGTTACCAGCCTCTGACTCTAGCCAGCATGTCAACATACGCTAGGGAGGAGGGTGGACCATTTGGTCTCCAGCAGCTCTTTCACAGTGGCATTTCTAAGCCTTTTACAAGTTTCTAGAAACAACATTTAAACAGCAGTGTTGTGTATTATACAAGAACAGACCTTCCTTTGAATGGTTCAAAAAAACCTCATTGGTTTTCCACCACCCCACCAAAAAAAATTTTTGAAATCTTCTAGCAGCATTGACCGAAGTTTAAAGCAACCTGGTTGGCTTCCATGCATCCGATGGCCTCTTCCAAGAGTGAAAACTCCACGCAGACATAGCCATAGTCGTAACCTGGGGACAGCATTTAAATACAGACGGGAGTCATGTTAGTGCCTTGTCATAAAGAAAGCCACATTAAATATTCAATTTCCCTTTTCCTCCAATGCCAAACCCTCTAACCACCACCCCTCTACTCCAGAACGAAAAGAAGAGAAATCAGGGACTAGCTGGATGATGATTAACTGTGCAATTTATCATGAATGTAATAGTACAGAGTTCCCACTTCCCCTTACACAACCCAGTGACAGACACACCCTTGCTCAGTGCAAGAAATAATTGCTTTGGTTTTTTTTTTTTACAGGCATAGTGATTTTCCATTGCTAGTTTCACATTTTGTGCTACCTTGGAGGCAGTGTTCTCCAAAGCAAGTGTTGGTAAGTCATTTCGAAGTACCTTGCTGCAAATGTATTTTACATGAATAGCCAACATTTCAATTGGGCAATATTTCAGAAAGAACCAACACGATTCCTTTGCCTTTGCTATTTTTCCTTCAACACCTGCTTACTTCAGAAGTCCAATCCCTTGTATTATGAAAAAGTGCAGTGGAGCAGGAATGAGAACTCCAACTTTCTCATTTTAGTATAGATGTTATTGCGCATGTAACAAGAGGGTGTGGGAGCTTAAGTTTAGATGCAAGAAACTAGAGAGCCTTTACTCTTCTCGCTCCTTGGAAAGCGTCATCTCAGTTGGTGGCAGAAGGGACCCACTGATTCAACTGTGTACTCCAGTTACCTGCGCTGAAATGTTACGTCCCGCAGTAAAGTGCCAGGTGAACAGTACAGAAGCTAAGGCCATCCTAAGAGTCATCCTTGACGCTGAAAGTAGCTCCGAGAACTGAAGCACTGGGGAACAACCTCAAGTCACAACCTCACCCTTCACAGGCCAAGGCCACCGCACTCCAAAACAGTGCTTTCCAGACGATCGTGGGCCAAGACGCTTCTACACGGACAAACAGTGAGAGGAAATGCTTGGTTCCCTCCTGCTGCTGCTCTCTTGGCTGGTTAGGAGTGAGAGGAAAGCCAGTTCACATGTGGATTGTACCATTCCAGGCACCTGGCTGTCCTGGTGCTGAGCTGGTCTGCTCTCTCCTAAAGATGCACATCTTAACACCAGTACCTTCAAACCAGGTACCTATCTGGTTCTTATCGCTTCAGCCCCTCACCTTCCACGTGAAGGCAACTCCCCGCGCACTTCTTTCAGGCAACGCATTCCAGTCTGCTGGAAAACAACTCCCATCTCCCCCAAGCCTATGCCAAAGAACATTTGCTGCACTCTCCAATTTTTCCTTCTCCGTTTCTTTACCATCTTTGTACTTAACCGCATCAGAGACAAGGCCATACAAAACTGTTTCATCACCAAACCCTACTGATTTTTTTTTTTTTTTTTTTATTCTGGGACCTCTCTGCACACTGTTCTAACAACACAATCCTGACTTTGCACATTTCCCTTTATAACGAGACTCCAATTTGAATCTAGTTCGTCCTCTACCTCTCACAGGAATTTACTCCCCTTCCCCATATTATTTTAGTCAATATAATTACGCTAGAGGGAAATTTATCTATCTGTGTGCTTTCCAGCTCACTGAAAGATGCGGGCCAGCAGCATGCCATCTGTGGTGGAATGCAGCTAAAGCCACTTGATATTCTTACATGAAGTGGGCACCTGGAACTAGAGGTACGGTTTCAGCTGGCAGAATCAACAGAACCAAATCCACCCAGCTGTTCCGTAGCATCCATTCTGCTCTGCAGTTCCAGCCACACTAAATCACATTTTGAAAATGATAGCAGTCCTCCTCTCTGCAAAAGAGAGCCGCTCTCCAGGAGCAGTGCTGCCCCTTGCTGGGAGACTGTTTTGCATTCTGGGCAGACACCTCTCCTACTTCACGGCACAGCAAGCGGGCCCACATGGTCCATTTTAAAGTCTTATTCAAATCCAGAACTCTAGAGTCAGTTCTCTCCCTCCTGTTCAGAAAAGGGCTGCATAAATGATATTTGTCAGCCTGTAAGGCTCCTGATTCCCCTTCACGAAGAGATTTTTGAAAGCTGCTGTAATCATCAACTTAGGATCAGAGCGCTATCTTCTTTCCGTGTGTACATGAAGTAGGGGGTCTCCTGACAGACAGAAAGCAAGATTGCAGAAGCTTTCACTTTATCTGCTCTACAAAGAAAGGCAGTTTACATCCCAGTCCTTGTGAAGTGAATGAGTGGTTTAGATGTTGATTTAATCCAGCATGGCACAACTGACAGTGCAACGCTGAATGATGTACGTAGACAGAAAAGCTGAGACACTTGGAGGAATGTACACTACAGGACCGTTCCAAGCCTTACGTGGAGACAGTTGAGGGGAAGACCAGCACCGCTCTCCTTGTGCACTTTCTCACCTCTGCCCTCCCTCTCGAAACTCAGCCCCACTACTAAGCACAGCTGCAGTGACATGCACAATGAGAACCAAAATCAGAAACTATGGCCCCATATCCTCCCAAAAAGCAGCTTCAGGCCAGACGCTCAGTTCTTGTGGTCAGTTTGCGGAGGGATGCAATGTTCTGCAATTCACGGCGAGCTGCTGCCCTTGCACAGACAGTACCGAAGCAGTGATGCAAGAAGAGAGCAGCCTGGAGCCACTGCTCCGCTCCAAACTGATGATGAAGATCTATGGGGGCTTGACACCTTCCCCTGCCCCTAGACCCAGCCCTTTGCACAGATCTGACAAGCACACTCAGCATGTGAGAACTACAGAGTAACATCAGCTTTGGACGGCACGGCACAGCACCCCTGCTCTGTGCCCCTGTCCCCAGCTCCACCAGAGCATCCTTCCATTTTAGACCATGACGGAAAGGCCACTGAAACAGAGGCCTGTGGAACAACGGTGCTGCTACAGATCATCTCCAAAACACAGTGTTTGCTGATTTTTCCACCATCTACAATAATCACCCAGAGCACGATGTTTGAAAAAACCACATGACTTGAGGCTGGTTCTTAAGGCAGAGCAGCTACAGAGGCTCCTGCCACCAACCCTTGTGCTTCTTCCCCGCCTGCTCTGTAGGGCTGGTTCAGCTCTTTGTGTAGCAGCTGCTGAGCTTGCACAGTTTTATTTCCAAAGCCTTCACACAGTTTGCCTGTCAGAATACAGCAATTCAGCTACTGTTACCAGAAGCAGGGCAGCGGATTTTGACAGAGGCATGGGGCCAGGCACCTAACGGGAGGAATCAGTTCAACAGGCATCCCAAGGTAAGCTGACGTCCCCTGTCAGTAAGAGCTCTTGGACGCCCACTGGTACTCATCAGGTCATAATAGTAAAACCAAAGTGATCAAACCAGCAAAGCAAAATCACTGCTGAAGACTACAGCATGGGTTTTTTTGACTCAAGGTGCCCTAAGTTCATATGCAGGGTTTCACATGAAGATATAAAAACTGGTATCTTCTTAATTTGATTCTTCACTTACTGATTAGTACAAAACTACAGTTTTAGAACCCCACAAAAAAGTAGAACGAAGTAAGTGCTTTATGTTTTGGCAGAAGTTGATTTCCCCTCCCACATAACCTCTGAGCATGCTGCAGCATAGTTACACCATCCAAAAGAACTTTCCAACAGGAACAGTCCTCCAGCACTTGAACTCCTTCAGATTTCGGCCCTAGCATAGCCATAAAGCACGCGTGTCCTCACCTCCCCCCATGTTTTAGGTCAACTGTGTAAAAGGACTTTTGTACCTTATTTAACTACACCTCAGCCATGCAAGTCTACAGTACCACAGGCTTAACCATGACAGGTTAAAGGAAAGCACAAGGAGAGCACGCACATAAAATTCAGGACTTCTGTCTTCCCTTAAGTGCTTCTATGTACACACAATCCTTTACAGACGTTCCCAAATCATGCTCAGTTGTTTTCTGCATTGAAAATGGGCACAATAGCTTAATACTTCGGCGTAAGAATATATTTAGAGTTCAAGGCAGCTGCTCTGCAAATGTTTGAATAAGAAACACTTTGAAACTGATGTGTTTTAGTGAAGTGAATTTTGACAACAAATAGCAGGTCCCTGTTAGTATGCCACGGTTAGGCTAAAAATCCTGAAAGCCTGCCTTAAAATTACTGTTCTTTGGCTTCAGATAAAAAGATCAAAGACTTGGGATTTAAAATAAGACTTGTTTCTCTACACGTACAGTTTCTACTGAACAACTGACATACACCAATGTGTTACTTCATGATAGTTTGTTATGTCAAAGATCTAAATAAAGGAAAACCATAACGTGGTTCTGACAGGGGCTGTAAGCAGTGTGAAGACATCAAAAAAAATAGCTCTGGAATTTTAGGAGGCCAAATGAAAAGATCACATAACAACAGCAGCCCTGTCCATGCCAAACTAAAGATACTTTCAGAAAGAAGGCACGATGGCAGCATGACAAAGGCATCCAGTTCGAGAGGTTATCCAGCTCCTCGACTCTGGGAATGAGCACGCAGTCAGCCACGTTACCACCCATCCCTACAAGCTTAAATCCGTGGTGAACTGTCACTTGTCTTCTCAAAAACAACGGTTACAAAGCCCCTGCCTGCTGTGGTGCAACACGAAGGTGTTCTCTCTACTCTGTCCTGGAAGGTAAGATGATGGACTCCTGTTAAAATAACCCTGTGTAACAGGTTGCCCAAAGACCCTACACCGAACCGGGCAGCTGGGTCAGCTGCGAATGTGGTAGAGGCCCCTACATCTGCCAGGTGGGGCCAAGCAGCCTGAGGGCAGAAGACGATGATGGCGGAGTCTCCATAGGCAAAGAGCTTCTCACCCACCCCAACAACACTTCACTTGTGTTTTTTCCTGTAGGATGAAACAGAACTACCACAGAAGAAAAGCATTCACAGTTCCAGGCACTTGTAGGACTTGGAGAGATAGCACATGAAAGCAGAGCCATGGCCAGCCTGCTGAAGCAAGGATGTTCTTCCTGCTTGCTCTCTCCTCAGACAGCACAGCAGAGCAGAGTGCAGCCGAGGAAATCCTTTACAGAGTTTCATCCATGTTAGAGAAGAAAGCTCTACTGCTTCAAAGGCAACTATAGTGTAAAGTATGAAGTGAATATGAAGGACTTCCATGGTCTTTGAAGGAATCTGCAATCTTACATGTGGACCTTTGCACAGCTTGGGTAGTGGAGACAGGATTTTGCACACTGTTCTCAGAGAATCTGCTGCTCTTTCGTTGGTACAAAGACCTGCCTCACCTGTGGCAGATTCTGGCAATACACCCACGAACCCATGCACAAGTTTTTCTGTTTTCTTCAAGGAAAGATGCAGATGTAGGTCATCCACACAAAGAGTGACTACCACACCACAAGAAAATACTGGAAAACACAGGGCTTTCTCTGTATCTCTACGCTATTATGGTACATTATTACCAGGAGGCACAACACACTCGATGCTTCCAAGAACCCAGCAGCTCCTGGACATGCACAGCAGCAACTGCATCTGTGCTTACACAGCGAGTCTTGCCATTGCAGCGGGGATGGGCAACAGTGTAGTGCCTTCCGTGGCGAGCAGAGAAAATAAAGCTGTCTGAAAATAAAGCACAGTCTGAAAAGTCGTCTGCACCCCCGCAGCACGGCAGGGAACAGCAGCAATCTATCTATGCTAACACAAGCTCAGAAGCCAAACCCGACAACTCTCTCAATACCAGCTGGTGGATTCTGAGCGTCCATAAATGTGTCAGATCTCTTTACTGCAGAGACAAATTGGTCTTCCGAGCTACTAAAGCTGAAGAGCTGTACCAGAAAAGCTTGCTGTTGAATACTAAACAGGACAATCTGCACCCAGCCGTATCCCCAATTCCTTTAAAAGGCTGAACATTCACAAGCCACACCTGGCTGCAGGGAAAAGGCCTGTCACTTCATAGTGTCCCTCTGTACAAAAAGGTGCACTCATACACACTCATTCCTGACAGCGCTGCACAAGTGAACGGCACTGAAACCACAGGATAGGAAACGCAGCTATACTCTGAAAGGCAGAGCACTACAGTCCATCCTCCTCCCTCCATCCAGGAGGACAAGACCCAGAAAGGACTTGTCTGAGGTGCCTTCAAAGGTGGACACAGGCAGCCCCACAAACTACAGTCAGAGCCCTCGATGGCTATCGACCCTTCATGGCCCAGAAGGAGGGTAGTTTGTATGCCAGCACAGTGCGGAGGAGCGAAAAACCCACAACACTAAGGTCCAACACGCTGCAGCTTTATTAAAGACAAAGTATTACATTATATTTGTACAGAAATCTGGAATCCAAGGAAGGGGGCCCTCACAAGACTTCATAAGAGCACTGGCTGCTGCGTACCTGGGAAGGTGCTGCAGACAGGAACCCGGTCTCCAGGACACTTGATCTGTCATTTAGCACAGCTGACTCAGAAAAGCAATCACTGCAATAATGTCAGCACACTGAAAAGCCTTGAAGTTTTGTGCTGGAGATGCAAAAAGGGTGAGCACATTTGTAAAAAATGTTTACAGAGAGAAGGATTATGCACGTCAAAAAGGCTGTGAGCATGTTTTATGGGTGAACGTGTTTGCTGCCTTTTCTGTCGAACAGGCCTTATAACCCTGAACCAACGCTGATCACTATCACAGATGAGGAAAGATGGGCAAGAACGCCTTTTGCTTCCAAGAGACAACGCACTACTGCAAGACTAGCCAACAGCCTACTGCCCACACAGCTGGGAAAGCTGGCAAGGACTGGTATCGACGACCATGGACTAACTCCAACTAAGTGCTTTTCTAGTCCTCGCCAGGCTATTCTGGCTACAAGTAAGAATCAATTGCCTCACGCAGATCAGCGCTGAAGATATTTCCCCAGCTTCTGCAAGGCGAGCTGCTCCAGACTGCAGAAGTCTGCTGATGAGCGGGAGATCTGGCCATGCCTCAGGACAAAACTCCATGTGTGCTACAGCATCTTGTGAGCTCGTGGATGACCAGCTCAGCTCTCAGCAAGCGTCTGAGATCTGTGTGCCCCGATTCGTGTTCGTGGCTGACGCAGCAGAGTGGGTCACACAATCTTCACTGTGCAAAGCACTAAACACAGCAACAGGAGATTATTCTTCCTGCGGTGCATTAGCACCAGCCTTGATGGTGAGCCAAGTTGTCTTCTGTATAATTAGCACATCAGGCAAGATGCACCTCTGTGCCACTGTGTGTATTAGAGGCATCTCACACCAACCCACAGCAGGTTCTTTGTGCCAAACCAAAGAATATAAGTGCTTGTGGGATTTGGTCCTAACCAAACACCATAGGGCTGGTGCCAAGCCCTCTTTGTGAGGAAGCCACTAGCTGCCCACAAATCCACCCTTCAGAGGGGTTTCCCCAAGGGCACTGCATCACTCCTGAAAGGAAACAAAAGGTCTCAGTTTAGCACGGTTCTGCCGCGCACCTCCAGAAACATCCCCTCCCCACGCAGAGCAGCAGCTCGGCTCTCCAGTCCTACCTAGGGCTGGAAGCTGCAGCACGGCAGCACCTGTGGCATGCAGGGCCTTGGGGCAAGCGCCATATTTCATCATGCTGACAGCATTTCTGACCTCCACGAGCCCAAACCCCACCCACACGTACAGCTACAGCATGGGAGATAAGACTCAGCTGCAAGTGGGCCAGAGAAATGCAGAGCCATGCCTGCCACAACAGGAACTCTGCTTTAAGGCAGAGGAGATCTCACTGCCTGGGGACGCACTCCAGCCATGGAAAATGGAGAGCCTGCCCCTAGCATGGAGAGGTGTACCAATTTTTACACCATAAAGGGTAAGCTTCTGGGCCTTACATTCTAAGTTTTAGCAAAATGCAACACTAAAGATACAATTTTAAATTTCAGAGGCTTCCTGCAATATTCCTGAAACGAACAATTCACTGTTCTGATACACAGGATAGACTGCACTTGGAGGGGGAAAAAAAAAAAGGACTTTTTAAAGGTTTATCTAAGGGGCTTATTAATATTTAACAGGGCACCAGCATGGCACAGCTTAGTGAGAACAAGCAAGATAATCCAGTTTCTTCTAGGACTTGGCCAAGGCTGTTTAAGTTTAACAAAGGGAGGGATAAAGGGAGCAGTTACAAGTACCACATAAGGACCATGTCTGGAGAGATGACACAAGAAATATATACCAGTGCAAGAAGGTGGCTAAGCAAGCAATAAAGTACTTTTGGTGCCAACAGTACTTACTAAACCATAAGCTCTCCAAAACTGAGCAGACAGCTGCCATTAAGTGGCTGCTAGGTTAGTCACGTTTTTCGGTTACACTACATTTCCTGCATGTACCTCCACCACAGGAAGATGCCTGTCCTTTAGCACCAGTCACCTGCATCCACGCGGACATCCCTCCGGCTCTAAACATTACTGCTGTTCAGAGAGCTCCTCCCTGCTCCAGTCATCCCATTTCCATGGGTGCTTTTCTCCCCAGGGGTGCAGCACTGCATTCCCACACCCCAACCCAGGCTCAAAGGTGAGTATTCAGAAGAGGGATTAACAACCCCAACCTCTCAGTTCCTCAAGCGCTGCACTGATTTAGAGGGCACAAAGGGGCTGGGGTAGAGCCCACTGCTCTCTCGGACTGCAATCCAGCTCACCTGGTCCCTCCAGGTCCGCTCCACAGAGCTCCTCTCTCCATCTCAGTCAGTGTCCATTCTCCGCCAGGCGCTCCCAGCTCAGCAAAAACTCCTCTCTGTTTCCCAGATGGGCTTGTAGAATAAGCTAGAACACCTTCATGGGCTTCCAGCAATTTCTCAGGCTCGCTTTCCCTGAGCAGCTTTTCCCAACTGCTGGTACCAACCCTAACGTGAATCCTGGTTGGAAAACACACAGTGCAAGCTTGTCCCACCACAGACTGCATCCAGCAGAACAATTTGAACAGAAGGCTCAGAGTACGCTTCGTGTTTTCACTTATTACTTGGTCACCATTGCAGCATCTTTCAAGGGCGAAAGACTCGTCACAAGCAGCCCTTTGAGACAAAGATATCTCCGTGTACTCTCTTCTCCAGGGCATATGTGTGCGTTCAGCCACAGTTCCATGCACATCAGACACTCGAGATGGTATCTCAGGCTTTGCTTATGTTTTACATTAGTCAGGAAAGTAGAAATAAAGCTTGATAAGAATCTGGCAGGAGATAAGCTTAAAATGCGACCAAAATCAAAACCAGGACAAGGTGTGTTCGTGTTCGATTCCTCCAAGGCCAAAAGGTATCGGTTTCAAGGTCCTGGCAGTCAAAACCAACACGAGCGCGCAGACAGCAACAGGAGAACGACAGCCACGCTGCCACAAGCAGCCTGCTGCTGCTGCACGCCGCACTAGCAGCTCCACAGAGGGTGGCCCACACGGCAAAGCACACAAAAGCCTTGACCCCAGTGAGCAGATAAGCACTCTCAGATGGGACAGGGAGCTCACAAGCCGTTACCGACAAGCCCTTCACAGAGAGCTGCTCACAAGTCACCACCGCTAGCATCTACTGAAGCAGCAGAACATCCGCGGTGCTGCCCCCGCGTGAGGCAGCAAGAGGCACCGGGAGACATCATGGACTAAAGCAGCTGATGGTCTTTGAGAAGATTCCACTATCACCTCTGGGTTTATTCTTTGTGATGATTAATTGAGCAGACATGACCAAACACACTTGAAAAGGCAAGCTGAAAGATAAGCCAACAACCTAATACAGTCATTTCTGTCAAGGTTTACACATTAGGCTGGAAGAAGCGCTCTTCTCCTCACAAATGGATCAGTCTGAAGACACAGGCATCGATTCAAAAAGTCTAACTGATGGAAATTACAAGTTAATGTTGTGTAGGGTAATACTATAAAGTCTAACTGACATTTTAACATTGTCTGTAAATAGCTGCCTTTTTGATTTAAATAGAATTACTATGCTACTTCTTAAGGTCTTTCCTTTCACTAGCTTGTTTAAAATCTAGCCACCAATTCACTCTGTGGCCTTCAGAGACAAAATAACCTAAAGAATAAACAGCTTGAATGTGTACAAAAATCACAGCAGGTATATTAAGAACAGTGTTGCATGCTCAGCACTCCCTTCAGTGAAAATACGCTTCCCTCAGCACATACACAGTAGACAAAAAGAAAGGGCTTTATAAAGAAGTTGAGCTGCTTTTTCCAAGAAAACTCAAGCATGTATTTTCCCTGAAAACAGAAGAAGTCTTCTGAAAGATCATAGAGTGGAATCATCACGTCGAAGCTGCTGAGATAAGCTTTATGATAAGCATTATCTTTTTGTGAAACTGACCCGAACCTCACTTATTTCGAGCTAATTGCATGTTGTTTGTTATGGTTGTTATTGTTCTCCAACAGCTGCAGGCATTCTTCCCTCAAACAGCCTCAACACGCATACTCATGATTAATGTTATTTTTAACATTTCTGGACAGCACTCAAAAATACAGAACCCACTCAGACAGGCTTCGCACGCGCTCCTCTGTGCCAGGCTGCCGTCGCGCCATTGAACCGGCACAGCAGTGCAGCCAGTGGGCCCCGGTGTAGCCAAGAGTCATTAGTAACCCACCAAGTTTGCTTTTAATTCTTATGAATATTTACATACACACCCCGCTGTAAAAGCATTGTTTAGCCCATGACTGGCCTGTGGTTTCAAACAGGCTTAAGCTTTTCAGAAGTTAATACGAATTCAATTTCACACACTACTCTGCAGGATGACCCAATGTGAAAACCTGGATTAAGTTTACCACAGCTTCTAGTTACCCAATTTCAAGAAGAAGTTTTCACAATTCAGGAAGCTTTTATTGTCCTAGACGTAACCATCTTGCATAAGAAGGATCAAAAAGCTGTTTAAATCAGCAACTGCATTTTCAGCCTCAGGACATAATGCAAAACAAAGTCTTTGGAGTATCCACGTAACCTAGAATAATGCTACACTGCTTAAATTACCGATGTTGACTGGACAGGATTTGACAACAGCTTTAAACAGCTCAGAAAATATAAGCTAATTTTAACTTCATTCTTTTCCTCCCCACAATTGCCAGAAACACTTTTAAAAAACCTGACTTAGCAACTGAGAAAACAGACTGAAACAGAACGCAGTTTTCAGAGAGACAGCAGAAAACTGCAACCCTCATATCTCACGTGCAGCCACCAGCAGACACTAGGGCTTCCACACATAACTTCAGACTCTGTGTCTCACTCTGAGTAGCCTTTGAAACAGCGAATGAAAAGGAGGAGACAACAGTTCTCTAACACGGGCAGTAAGTCCTAATAACGTACACAGGAAGAGACTTCTGAAGAGACTCCTAGTTCAAGTTGATTTATTACTGAAAAGTGATGTGCTTCAGAAAAAGAAAACAACAGACAAATCACATTAGCACAGGCAAAAAAATGAGTCTGTTGCAACGACTGGGTTGCAGCCAGTGCTGTGCGGGTGACGACAGCCATGCCGTACCGCGCTTCGAGAGGAGGAAAGGACGCAGGAAAGATTGACTGTGCCCCTTAAGCCCTGCTTGTTGGGCCAGACCACACTATGTGACACCGGGGTGTTCTTGTGTTCAAAGGTTCACAAGCAGGTTGAGAAATCTCCTTTGGCATCTTCCAGAAACAACAATATACTTGAGAAATACCCAACTGCCCCAGTTTCTCTCCCCAGTTACTAAACACATAGGAAGCCTTTACATAATGTATTGACACCAAGAATTCCAGCTGCTTCACGTGCAACCCACACTGGTAATCAGAAATAACAATGATGAAGGTAGAAGCCTCTGCTTTCCTAGGTTATACAAAAAAAAAACAAAAAAAAACACCACATAAAACAAAAAATGGTTTCTACGTATTTCCTACCAGTATTATCCAACCCAGTCCCCAGGACTCACCCTGCATTTCCTACCATCGCACATCTTTGTTCCAGTACAACTTTCTCACAAAGCAGCCTTGTAAAACATTTCTTTCTTCAGACTCCTATACACACTGACCAGAAGTACAGCAAAACTTCGTTCTTTGAATGAGGAAGAGCATCCAGACCCAGGATTTGGGTATTTGCTTATCAAACTTACGTTTTCTTTTTTAACCTGTCTTCGTATCTAAGAAGGGTAACAGTTTCATGTTACTGAAGGAGAAATGTTAGGATGTATCAGGTTTCCTGAGGACACTATTTGTGCAGAACATGCTCCACAGTAAGACCATCTCAGAAACAAGTCGTAGAACAATCCAAAGCGATTTAACAATAATTTTTTAAAATCTATTGAGGAATTAACCTGCTGTCCCATGTCAGTATTGGCTTTACTCTTCACGGCTATTAGAACAGCCTTACTGTTTTTCCTGCTGCTCCCACCTCTCTCTAGAAGCACCAGGACACGTGCTTTACCTCTGAAGTAGCAGTGAGCACAGCCATCAGTTTTGAAGACAAGAGGACAAACTAGAAAACTCAGTGGGCATTTTCATTCCAGAATACCTGCAGTTATGGCACCAAAGACTTTAACCAAACTGCCTAAGTGAGTATAGGTGTGAAAAATACCCTTTTGTAAACTTGAAACTAGAGGAAATGGAACAGCCTTCTCACCTGAGCTGTAATCTTTCAGTCGCAAGTCCTTCACAGGTGTCCCATCAGGCCCTCGGAAAGCATTGAGAATCTACAGGAAAAGCAAGATTCACTTCAGTCTCCAAAATAAAACCTCAGAACATGAAGCACTTGCTAACATACATCTCTCTCTCCCCAGGACTTCTTTTCTTTCTAGGTTAACTCTGTTACAAACTGACACATGCTCTATGTCCCAGCAGTACCTGAGAACTGTTTCTTGAGTATGGGGAAGCGTTTTTGGGTTTTGTTTAAATAAGCAAGCACCATTTCCACCACAATTCAACTGTGCAAATGTTTATTATGCTGGTTTCAGCCAGACAGTTCACCTCTGATCCTTATTTAAGGTCAGAAATGTCTTACTGCCTTTAAGAAAATCAAGGGACACAGGGCAACTGTTCCAAGTCTTATCATCCTCTGATGGACAAAGTTTCTGCTGTGAGTTCTCCAGTATCAAGCGTCAGAAGGTCTCATCATCGCAGCTAACCCTCGCAAAAACTGTTGCAAGTAAGGGTTCTCATGTCTGGAACTGCCACCAAAAAAGCCACCCTAATGCAAAGTGGAAGCTTTTGGAAAGGGAGCTTCTTTCACCTTGTAGCCTGGATTATTTTTTGGTTTCTTTTTACTAAAATCAGATATCTTTTCCATCTTTGTAAAATCTCATTTAAGCAATTTCAAGTAACTAAGAATGAACAAGTTCACTTCGGCACTACATGTCTTCCAAGCCCAAAATATAATAACCAAGTAATAAGAGTATTTGGTATACATAAAGCAATGCTGGAATTAAGGCATGCTAAAAAGAGGCTTTTAGCCACCAACACCCCACGTGCGACTGCAGAAAAACTCAACACTTCCAGATCCTCCAAAAACCAGAATACTCAGAAAGAAATAACATTGCAATCACTTCTAAATCTGGATTTTCCCTGGGGAAAGTGACAGAGCATGTGAACTACATTAACCAGGCTTAAAAATGGCACATTCAGAAACCCTTGACAAAATTTTTTGGATGAAAACCATCCCACTTACATCATCCTTTGTGGCAGTTTCAGGCACTCCTCCTAGCCGAATGAGCTTGCTTGGCTTCACATATTTGGGACAGGTCCGGTAATCTTGGTCCTTGAGTTCACACAATCAAGATGGTTTTTACAAATGAGAGACGCCAGCCCACAAGACACACAAACAGTAACAAAACAAAGCAGGGTATGATTCAAAGGCCCGTAAGCAGACTGGCTCAAATCTTTAACTGCAGCACTGTTTCGGATTCAGGGCGCTCTGGAGGACTAGAATTGCTAGCATTGTATGCTCATTGAGCTGTGCAGTGAGATCTAAGCCCAGGACAATAAAACTGGCAAATCACCCATCTCTGCTTTCCAGCAGTGGGAGATTCAAATTCAATAGTAGTTCTTAACTCAATAGTTACCATTACCTTCAGCTTTCAAAGTTCACTCTGAAGGAAAACCAAGCATGCATGAGAACAGCTGTACTGTTCTACACAGGTCCACCCAAGCCAGCAGCTTCTCTCTGACAGTGCTCGTAAGCAATGTCCAGGAGAAAATAACCAAACAAGTTCTTCTATACACGACTTCCCCCCAACACGTCCCTCCTCGATCTGATCATTTTCAACCTGGGGACTTTTTGAACCAAATCTGGTTCTACATATTCAGCAATTCACAATTGCTAAATTGTATTTCTCTTGAGGAGAAAGTATTTCTGAGAGAGAAAGGGTGCCCACTACAACAACCTGGAGCACAAGGATGATTTCAAGAGGATGGCAAATTAGGACAGAACGGAAGTGATGGGACATGAACGGAAGACTCCTTCCCAGCTCCTTCCATTCTTTGGCCAACACACATTTAACAGAAACATCAACTGACAAAACCACCTACCTGAAGGCTCTTATAGGGCCTAGAATCTTTGCTGGGTTTTCCTTCTGAAAAGGACTTGTCATGTTCATAATCAAACATCTGATGTCCCGGCAGCCGGTGATCCACATCACGATACTCCATGTTCCGGTAGTCAGTATCTTGCCTTCCAAGGAAATCCAGGCCACCTTCATCCTTTAACCCAAGATCAGAATCGGTTCTTTGCTGCTCCCCCCCAGAAAGCTGCTGCTGTTGCTGCTTGTTAGCAAAGGTCTGAGGTTGCTCCTCTTGGTCCTGAAGAGCAGGAAGAGGTCCACGGCTATTTTGGAAATTGTGTGAAGTGTCATCTTCAAGACCCAATCCGAGCGATTCCTCTTCTCTGGCTGGTGCTTCCGAGTGTTGAAATTCTCCTTTTTGGCTACCAAAGGGAGTTCTATCTAGACCAAGTGCAGACTCCTCTCTCTTGCTGGTGCTTAAACCAGAGCCCTCTCTTTCTGCTAAAGGTACAGTAGATTGGTTGCGCCTAAAATCTACAAGGCTTTGATCCACAGGAGGCATTTCCCTATCTGGAAAGTCCATAGGAGGAGCCACATCTCTGCTCCTAAAATCCTGATCAGACCGGGACCTGTGCCTATTTCTGAAGTCTGACGATGGTGCATTTCTGTTTCTGAAGTCCAAATCAGAGGTGCCCACACCCCTGAAGTCCATATCAGGTACATCCCTATTTCTGAAGTCTGAATAGGAATGCTCTCTGCCCCTGTAGTCTAACTCAGACATATCTCTTGCCCTGAAGTCCGAATGAGATCCATCTCGACCTCTGAAGTCTAGGTCAAAAGACCCCCTTCCCCTGAAGTCTGATGGAGGCTCATCTCTGCCCCTGTAATCCATATTATGTGCTTCCCTGTCCCTGTAGTTCATACGGAACGTCTCCCTGTTCCTGTAGTCCACTGAAGGAACATCCCCACCCCTGAAGTCCATAGGTGGCCCTTCTCTCTCCCGGAAGTCTCCGGAGTACATATCCCTGCCCCTATACTCAGAAGAAGGTGGCTCCCTACCTCTGAAATCCATCTGAGACTCATCTCTGCCCTGGAAGTCAGATGGTGGGAAATCTCTGCCCCTGAAATCATGGTGCCCCTCCCCACCTCTGAAGTCACTACGTGGTCCATCTCTAGCTCCAAAGCTGAAAGAAGGTTCCTCTCTGTTGGCAAACTGAGGATTGAGGAGGCCTGTGAGTGCCTGGATATCAAAAGGAAGTGATTCTCTGCCAGAGAAGTTGCCAGAGTGTCTTTCTTGAGCAAGACTATCAAGGGAAGGAGGATATTCCCTGTTCCACCCGGGAGCAAACCTTTCTTCTTGGCTCCCACTGTAGAAATAAAGACAGTATTATTCATAACGTGCCTAGAGTCTGAAATCTACACAGCAGCACATTCTTCTCTAAACTTTTATAGAGTTGTGTAACAGTCTAAGATCCGCAGAAGATATTGATGTTTGGCAGTTTAAGATGAGGCAGCATACGACAGATGTGAGAAAGCAAACTTGGGTGCTCCCATTTCAGCACAATTTCCAGAAGCACTCAACAGGGAATACCTGCAATATTAATGGGTTAATGATGGTAGCAATCCACATAGTCCTGCACTGCACACAGCTCTGCAGCTGTTGAAGGTTCCACCAGCTGGTGTGTTTGTTCGTTAGCATCACCAGCACACGCCTGTGAGGAACCACTTGAGCTTAAGCTCTCCAGGCAGTATCACAAACAGCTAACTTAACACGTCATCCTGAGGCACATAAAAGCAGAGGTTACCAAACATGCTCTATTAACGTACTACAGAGACTCATTTACGCTTCCTTGTGCTGGAGTCTAAACTGGAAAAATGCTGAAAACTACCAGTTCAGACTTTGAGGCTGCCTCACAGGAATATGCCAACAATCAATGTTCAGGATGGTCCTGTGCTCGTGCCTCCGGACTGGCTGTCTTACACCAAGTTTACAAGGCCATAGCCATGAGCTCTCCTGATATCTGCATAAAACAGCTCAGGAAGAGGTTTCCTCTTGAGACAGTTTTTCAAAGCCCGGTGAGGTTTTTTTTCAGATGGAGCTACCTCATTTTTCATCTAAGCGAGGCTCCAATACATTAAAAAAAAAAAAAAAAAAAAAAAAAAAAAAAAAAA
>Ga0065711_1027214_pt1 | contig 52446 bp, 26 predicted proteins | sample Hoacrofraction12_FD_59098 | JGI IMG/M metagenome (GOLD analysis project Ga0065711, IMG submission 59098) | Hoatzin crop microbial communities from Cojedes, Venezuela - Epithelial fraction 12 v2 (version 2) | ecosystem: Host-associated > Birds > Digestive system > Esophagus > Crop | place... | reverse complement strand
GGGGGGGGGGGGGAGGGGAGAGAAAACAACCACTCAAAAGCATGAGAAATTACTTCCTCCGGCAGAATGCCAGCATTTTCTATCGCTAAAGTATTCTCCAAATGACTTATATAATTCTTGTAACATCCTGATGAGGTAGGCATTATTTCCCCACTTTGCAGATAGCAAAACTGGGCAGAGAGTCAGCTGGGAAGCCACCTTCGGCATCCAGGCAGGGAAGGTCAGGACAAAAAAAAAGCATTCTTTCCTCCTTTGCTGTCGCTCCTTTTGCCCCAATGGGTGGCAGTCACCTTGAGGCTACTACTCCACTCCTGCAAGGAGAATAGGCAGGAGTAGATGGATCTAAAAGCCTGACTCCCACCTCCCCAGGCCAGCGGCCATCACTGAACTGATGTGTAGGTGGAGGCAGACCGAAGAAGTACAAAGAAAAGCACAGTTACGATCTGCTCCTTCCTCTAAATCATGCTCTAATCTGGAGTTGGATTAGGTGACTTTCTCTGTATGACAAGGCAAGTCCGGGTTAGAACTGGGAAACGTCTAAGAATTAGGTGTTGAGGCTACTGACCACACACACATGCACACACACACATCTCTCCAGCAATGCTAGGTCAGAAGAATATATACAGAGCAGTCAATGAACTATATACGTGTGTGTGTGTTAGCATGATTCAGTGCTTTGGGGCAATGGTGAGTTCTAGAAAAACACTTAGGTTTAAATGACCGTTAGGCCTTTCTACTGTCCTCATGTGTAAAATACACGTTTGATGGTTTTTTTCTCAGCTTACTCTACTTGTGTAATAAACCTTCATTCCGTCACCACTACTTTTGACTATAATACATAGGGTAAACTAGGGTACCTCATTACATTGGGATGTGCAATACACAATCGACAGAGCAGTCGTCTGAGTTGAATAGTCTGAATACAAGTAAAAAGAGCAAGTGAGCTTAAACAGTAATATACTCCAATTTACAATATGAGCAGAACAAGTAAAAATATTGCTCCCCGTCTGATCCCTTTTCCCCCCCCCTCCACTACTGCCGTGCTTGTAAGATTGGCTTGGTAAACCGGATGCACTAGAAAATAAGAATTTTGCCTCTTGGAAGCTCATAAAATGATGCTAGAAAAAGTTTTTTTCTGACAGCTGATCCACATAGACTGCAGTCGTTAGACAATTTGAATGGGTAGAACAGAGAACCCTTTCACACAGCTGTGGAGAAATAGAAAGAAATAGCCACTTCACACATCTCAACGCTGTTTCTGAAAATGAGGAAGGGAAACAAAAAAGGAAAAAAAAAAAAGGCAACATATTAAGAGTCTCTGTCACTGTCCATTGTGCCATACATATCTGCCAGCTTTTTAAACCGAGGCCCCCAGTCACTGAGGTAATCGTAGTCCTGATCTCCGTCCGTAGTCACCGACTCTAAGGAGCTGAGGGACTCGGCCACAGAACCATTACCTTCGTAAGCATAGGTTGCTAACGAGTCATACGGGGGTGCCGTTGGATCTGTATCATTTTCCTTTAACCTTTGGTTAATGAAATCTCTGACATCCGTGTTATCTCGCGCTGTTGCAGTCCGCCGTGGCATAAAAAGTGTTTCTGGCACAATATCTCTGCGTAATTTATTATCGTCTATGGCTTCGGGATTCCTCAGCGTGCCGATATCAAATGCCTGGGTGTCTTCTTCTCCACCACCTTCATCATTATAACTGACAATGTTGTCTCTGATGTCTTCTTTGGAAATAATCAAAGGCTCTTTTTTCCGCTGCCGTCTCAGTGCTGCAAACATCACCACTGTAACTGGAGACAGAAATAACAGAGGAAGAGAAACGGAAAGGTTAATCCTGAACTCCATTAAAACCCAGAAGAAATGCTGCACCTCTGCTTGAACTTGAAGTTTTAAAAGATGTTTTGCAAAAGTGCAAATGTGCACGTCAGGCTTTCAGACTGTGCTTGCTCTGCCTGTGAGTACCTTGGGAGATGAGATGGCATGGACATGCACTAGAAGAAAGGAGACGTCAAGCTTGTAAGAAGCCAAGTGGAGTGTCTTTTTGTCAGTAGGCATGTTTTTACCCACAGTCATATAGCATTTTTTTTTTTTGCCTTGAGAATAGAACAAGTTTCATGAGAATTGGGAAGGAGGAAACACTTTCTCCAAAATAAGTACCATCAGATGTTATTTACCTTGAACCCCTGGGATGACATGCAACTTGTGCTATGGATGGGGCTAGATTCTACTGGGCTATGACAAAAGGTAAGCAAAGCTACATTTCAAGATAAGTAAATCTATGCTCTGGAAAAAAGCTTGGAATACGGAGTGAATTTTCAACCAGCACAAAGTCCAAATTTTAGTAATTTCCCTGGCATGTTTTTATAATGTACATCACCTTAAAAAAGTTCATAGCTTAAATCTTAGACTGATGAGATATAGTAATGATCTTTTTTTAAACTGTGAAAGGCATGAGGTTTCTCAAACAGATATTTTATGGCTTCTTTTCTAAAGTGTGTGTGCGTATACATATATTTTTCGTTTATTTGGAGGGTAGGAGCTCTTTCCAAGGCTGTGATCCAAATTGAAATATTTTTAGTCTATAATGATCCCAAATATTTTTGGAGAACTGGCCACAGAGGATGGAAGGGGATATGCTCACCACTTCATTTCTTTTGGTAGCTAATTTCAGATTTCTAAACTGGAGTCTATCTTAAGATGGTAAATGGCTGAATACTTACAGATGAACAGCAGCAAGGAGAAGGGATGTATTACTACTATTTGGTAGTCTGAGGTCAACAGTGCCCAGTATTTCAGCTCTGCTGTGCAAACTCCAACAAAAGGCACATCTTGCTGTCTTTATAATTCTTTCATAGCAAAGCAAATCAGAAAATGCCTAAACTCATTGATATGAGACGATGAGGTGGATAAAAATCATCTTTCATGTCACCTGTGTTTCTAAAATGGTGTGTGAGTCAAAGCACAGTAATTGTTACAGTCTTCTTTTTGGCGGTGCCTTAGAATCATAGAATCACAGGTTGGAAAAGACCTCTAAGACCATCGAGTCCAACCATCCCCCCAACACCACCATGCCTGCTAAACCATGTCCTGAAGTGCCACATCTACACATTTTTTTTTAAAAACCTCCAGGGATGGTGACTCGGCCATCTCCCTAGGCAGCCTGTTCCAATGCCTGATCACTCATTCAGCAAAGACATTTTTCCTAATATCTAGTCTAAACCTCCCCTGATGCAACTTGAGGCCATTGCCTCTCATCCTATCACTAGTTACCTGGGAGAAGAGACCAACACCCACCTCACTACAACCTCCTTTCAGGTAGTTGTAGACAGCAATAAGGTCTCCCCTCAGCCTTCTCTTCTCCAGACTAAACTGCTCCACTTCTTTCAGCCGCTCCTCGTAAGACTTGTTCTCCAGATCCCTCACCAGCCTTGTTGCCCTGCTCTGGACACGCTCCAGCACCTCAATGTCCTTCTTGTAGTGAGGGACCCAAAACTGAACACAGCACTCCAGGTGCAGCCTCACCAGTGCCGAGTACAGGGGCACGATCACCTTCCTGCTCCTGCTGGCCACACCATTCCTGATACAAGCCAGGAAGCCGTTGGCCTTCTTGGCCACCTGGGCACACTGCTGGCTCATGTTCAGCTGGCTGTCAACCAACACCTCCAGGTCCTTTTCCCCCAGGCAGCTTTCCACACACTCCTCCCCAAGCCTGTAGCATTGCATGGGGTTGTTGTGACCCAAGTGCAGGACCTGGCATGTGGCCTTGTTGAACCTCATACAACTGGCCTTGGCCCATCGATCCAGTCTGTCCAGATCCCTCTGCAGAGCCTTTCTACCCTCAAGCAGATCAACACTCCTGCCCAACTTGGTATCATCTGCCTACTTTCCTCATTTGTAACCCTGCTAAGGGCCATGCCAAGGACTAAGGACATCCCCAAACCAAAATTTTAGCCCATTGAAGCTTGTCTTTCTTAGCTTCCTTCGACAGACAAAAAGATGATTTGTTTTTTCTTTTTTAAATGATGGGCTCCCCTGCAGGATTGCTTACAGCAAGGTGCTATCTGTAGGTGTGCTCAAGTGTGTTGTGGAAGAGTCTTGTACTCTTTCTCTCCACTGACTATAGACAGATCCCAAGAAGACAAGTTGAAGTAGGAAAGTGCCCTATGTGCCTTTACCTGCTGTGCCTCTACCATAGGAATAGTGTGAGTAAGGGAGAACATCTGCTAATATGACTTGAAAGGAAAGAAGTGAGGTGGTGAAACTGAAGGAATCAGGAGGGCTGGTTCGGATTGTGAAGGCTTCAGGCTCTTACTGTAATGATGATTTACTTATGGTGTCACATAAGGGTCCTAATCTGAGTGATGCTTCTTTGTGCTGCTGTGCAAAAATGCAGTAAGAGAGAATTCTCTTCCTTAAGAGTACAAAGCTGTGACACTACATGGGAGGATTGGGAAAGGTGTCTGTGAAAGAACAGAGATAGCTGGAGAAAATGTTGGAGAACTTGAAAAACGCAGCGCTGATTTTGAGGGGGCTTCTAGAATAGCGTCTGGTAGAACAATCTAGCGTAGTCCACTAGACTCGCTCAAAATGCAAATAAATCTAGCAATTTACAGGCACTTATTGTTGCTGCTAATCTTTAAGTTGTGGTTCAGGTCTGCCCAGGCTCAGTAGTGGTTGCACATGCAAACCCTGCAACCAGCCTGAAAATAGAAAATTATATAGCTGAGTTAATTGAAAATCTGCTTATGGTGCATGGTGGCGTGAGCAGTAATTGACATAAAGTGCTGCTTAGCACACAGAATCAATTATTTTCGATTGACATAAAACAGGAAATCGTTTAATGTCAGATTGATATTAATGAGCACAGTTGTACTAATGAGTGCAAGACTATCTACAGCATTAGATTTCTTTTTCTGGTAAGGAACTTAACACAAAGTGAGCTCAGCCCTTAGAGGTAAGGATTCCATGTTCTGAAAAATGAATTTAATGGCAAATTAAGGGTAAGATTGCTATTGTGGGAATCTTTTCTGAAAATGGGATAGTGCTTATTTGGACAAGCCATGACTATATTCTTAAAGTACGAGAATCACAACATGGTCTTTGACTCATCACTGAAGAGAGAAATTTTGTTAATAGTAAAGGTCAGGATGATTCTGCAGTGGTGATGAGCATGTCCAAAGAAGATACGAGTATGGTAGAAACAAACAGAATCACCGAGGAAACATTTTCTCCTCTGCTTGACCCTACTGCTATAAAACGGGTCTGACTCCCTTCTTTCCTGCCCAGATACTAAAGGTGGCTGATAACGTCACCCTGAGAACTGCCTGTGTTCTATTGCACAGTCCTCCCCAGATGAACAGACTATGGCTAATGGCCAAGGGACCGATTGTCTCTGTTTGCTATACAAGAGGGGTCGATCCTGAGTGAGAGGAATGTGACAGATGTTGCAAACTGTCCTTATTTTTATAAAGAAATAAATGTTGACCACCTGTAAGTGCTGTAGCCAGAGATCTGTACATCCTCCACACTCAGGATCCAACCTCTTCGTACTCACAGGTGCCTGAGAGGGTGGACCCTGCAGCTTTTAAGAGAGTGTTTTAATAGCCACCCCCTTTCAGCATCTTTTTCCAGCAGAACAGAAGCACTGAGACTTGTGTCTCCTTAGTTTAGACATAGGAAGTTAATTTTTTAAAACTAAATTATTTGGCCTCCTTCTATGGTCAACAGAAAGAGACGGACACCTGCAGAGGGTGATTAGTCTGGTTGACCTCAGATACCAATAAGGGAATGGGATGAATGTCTCTCTACAGGTGCCCGTCTCTTCCCATTGACCTCAGGGTGGAGCCCAGCTGTCTCCTCCTGCTTGGACACTGCTAACTTTTGGATAACTAAGATTAGATAGGGTGTGTTCTATACACCATATCTGTAGAAGCTCCGAGAGGAGGAAATACAATAATAAAATGCAGGATAAGACAAGGATCTCTTTGATTTGCTCTTGTCCTAGCCTTGGTATAATCACTTGTAGCAATGCAAAATAACCATGAAAGGAACAAAATGCCTCTGGGCTACTTACTGAGTAATATAATGATACAGAGAAGAATGGCAATAAGAGCCCCAGTGCTAAGACCAGTAGGATGAATCAAGGCTTCTGCATTACAGGACAGCATCTTTCCTCGATGGTCACAAGCACATACTCGAATAGTCACTGTTTCAGTGCTGCTCTGGATAGGGTAGTCATTGTCTGATATTACCACTGGCAAGAAGTAGGTACTCATTTCATGACGGTTATATCTGGTTTTTCGGGTGAAAATCCCTGCTGTGTTGTCTGGAAACACAAAGCACACATTAAATCTTCATCTGAAGACTGAACGCAAGGGTGAGATAATAAAGAAAAGTCTTCCTAGAAATTCACCTCTGTTGTCCTGTAGCGTGAAGTTTGAGCTGCTGGCTGCCTCAGGAGCTAAGGAGAATGAAAACTGATGTCCACTGTAAGAGTCATCTTTATCAACAGCACTTAATGTTTGTATCAGCTGAAACAATAAGAACAAAATTATCTTCAAAGTCAGTGGACCTTACACTTATTTATGTACTCTAGGATTGTAAAGTAATCTTACTGTATTCATTTTTTAATTCTGCTTTAAGGCATCTAATGCTGCTATGGTGAGCTTATGAAAAGTGATCCACGTGCTGCCGATGCTGTTTAGGATCACCATGCTATTGTACCCCATACCATCAGCCAGTAACATAATGAATTTGAAAGCTGGTAGGAAAACAATGTTGAATTCAAGAGCAGGCTTGGGTTGAGGCCACTCCAGATGGGTAGGGAACCTCTGCATGTGACAAGCAATATGAGATGAAAGGTGAGACGGTCCAAGCTGACTGTATATTTATCTACCAAAATTTCATGTCACAGGAATTGATTGGCTGAATCTTCCAAATAATCTGCTACTTCGATTATTTAGTAATAGGACGAGTAGAGTCAGAGTTATCTGGCAGGAAACAGTCATCATATCACAGGCAGGACCTGTAATAGTTATGGACCTGAAACTGTTTTTGAAGGAGACTTTGGAGGTGCCTGAATAAAGCAGAGAATCACAGAATGAAAATGAATCGGGGATAACAAGGTGCCATACAGAAAACAGCAAAGTAAAACATTCTGTCACCCTAGCTGCAAGAATACTAAGCGTAATCACACTGTGCAGCCACAGTTCAGTTTCATTTTGCGAAACCGACAGTTTGATGCAATGCGAAGTACACCTCTTGATGACGTGATGTAAGAGTAGTAGCAAAACTCAACTAATTTGGAATATTTTCTTAATACAAGCAGAAAACACACCTGTTCTGCCTTTGCGTTTTCACAGACGAAGGTCTCGTAAAACATGGCAAACTCTGGAGCATTGTCATTTACATCCAAAACCTTAATGAACACTGGGACACGGCTGCTTTGTTTTGGGTTGTCTGAAACGACAAAACCAGGAAGAACAGAGACTTTATTTAGCCCAGCTACTGACTCAGTGCAGGAGAAGAAAAGGACAGACCGAGGGTCTCATTGCCTTAATTCTTGTCACTCACAACACGTCTATTCTCTTGATTTCTGGGGAATGCATTAGGGGGTGGGGTGAATTCCACGAAATAGTGCTGTGTTACCATTACTCTGATTCTGTGTAAGCTATACAGCTGAGACTGGGTAGGAGTCCAGGATTTACAAATTCCTTTGAACACTCCAAATAGAATGTAAGTGTGATACACATATATAAACGAATATAATACTAGAATTAAATGAAAACTTTTTATTAGCTGAACTGATACAGTTTGGTGGCAATGAAGTTTCTAGAACGTATTCCCTTCCTTAACTCTGAAATAGGAAGACTGAGAAGTTGTGAAGACAGGAATGAATGGTTTCTTCCTCTCACCTGTTTACATATAATATTCTGTCCCCTACAAATCTTGTGACACAGTTCCTTAAGCTACTGTGTTTACCATTACGATATACACATAGTAACTGTGGTTGTGATCACAGATATTTTCTAATCTGTTGTGATTGATTTGGGTGATATTCTAGAGTCAACACTAAAATGTATCAGCTGAAGAACATCAGCACTGTATAGAATCTGCAGATCCCCATAAGTAAACATGTTTTTTTTTCTCCCCTGTAAGGACTGTATGGTGCCAAGAGATTGAATTTGACAAGGATATTCCTGAGCATAAAATGCTGATGAAAATATTGCCAGCTTTCTAGATAAAAATGAAAATATTTGGAAACGCACCACATTGTATAGACCACTTCTTTTCCGGTTGGACTATTGGTCCTGTCGGACCATTGCTTTTGCTGTTGGTGGAAGACAAGCTTTAGTCATGAAGACAGATACACAAAATAAGGAAGAAAGGCAACAGGCAGCAACTTTGCCTAGGAGCCATCAATGGTGAAACAGGCAAGATTCTGAGGCAAAAAGTCACATCGTAACAACCATGGACTTCTAACAGTTACAAGACCTGCCCCCAAACCAATTTGTCACGACCAATCAAAAGGAAACCAAGAGACATTGCCAGGACTTGATCTGTGTCCTTTGTGCTCCTTATCACACAAAAAAAAGACCTAGGCCAGGTCACGCAGGCATGTCCACCTTAGTGCCTGGGAGTATGTGGGTGTGGGAGTGGGAGAGAGTAAAATCTATGAGGGAATGAGTTTGATTGATTGAAATTAGTTTCATTCAGAATAAACACCTTCCTCTCCTTTTCATGAGGGTTCACACTGAGTTTTGCAACGTTAACTTCCTACCCACGTTAATGTAGTTTATTAATGCATTTTAAAGTATGATTTAAGTGAAAAAAATAGTGTGACAAAATATAGTAGATCTAAGACTCTGTGTGCTTCTACAAGCATTCATTATAGTAGCTTGTTGAGTTAGGCTTTAATAGAAGTCCTATTACTGTGTTTATCATACTTACATAAATTTGAAAATGCCTTCTCCAAAATTGGCACTGTATATTTGTATTACAGAGCTCAGCCATTTTGACAAAATATTGTGGTTTAAAGCTCTACAGTCCCATTGAAGTCAATATGATTCCATTAGGTATAAACCACTTTCTAATATGAAACATTGGGCTAAATTAATTCAATATATAGCACAACAGTTCATGTACAACATAGAATAGGCTGAATTCTATGCTAAAACACTTCAATACAAATGTCAAATTTTTATAATAGGCAGAGATCAAAGGTAGTCATGTGAAGTCGCAGAACTGTTGGTGAGACTATTTTATAAGAGCATACCTTTCTAACAAATACAATCAAATATATTGGCAACGATGTGTCTTGTCTCAAGAATTACAATTGTTTTCTTTCCTGCTTTTTGAAGCATGAACTACATATTTTCATTTTACTTCTAGGTGCTTAAACTTCATGCAATTTAAAATAGTACTGTAAAAAATAGAAGCTTCATAAAAACTCTATGATCTATGGACATGGGCCTTTTTTATTTAAGTCTTTTTTGTCATCTTTCAAATTATTTTTGCAGATTAATTGGTGTAGGTTAATTTGTTGGTGTTATCCTTTAATTACTGCTGGGCTCCACCTCCAAAAAAAGCTCCATAGACTCAGTGAACTCCTTAAACCTATTCATCTCTATAAAGGTATGTTTTCTGTTGAGCCAGCAACAAAACTGTTTAAATTTTTCAATTTTTTTTTCCGAATACAACCTCAAAGTCCGGCCAATGTTTGATTTGCCCTTAAGTGTTAAGTAAAGAATATTTAAAAATACTCTAGCAGTTCTCTCCAGTAAATCAGCTGTAATTCTGCAGCTCTAAATCAGTGGCCCTGTGTACTGAGTTTTATTGCCAGTTTGCCTGTGGCAGATATACTGACCCAGTGTTCCACCAGCTATTTGTTTTCAACATTCACAGCATGATTCTCCAGGCTGCTGAGCAACTGCAGCTCATACTGGTGAAACAGCAGAACACTAACAAATCGATCTATCTACACTTACTGACTGTTCTAGACAATTAAAGGCAAAACAACTTCATTATTTCACTTTTTTTTCACTGTAAAATATGACCAAGAACAGTCATCACTGAAAGGTGTTTCTCTTCATGACTTTATCATTTTTTTTTAGCTTTTTTTATATCAAAGGGAGCACTGATCCATCTGTATGCGCATCCTGCCTGTAACTTGACTGGATATTTCTTTTAGTTTACTTCAGTGGAATATACCTGGAGTTTGATGTGATGGTATGTGACTGAGAGCAATCAGTGATTTGCTGGAATTTAGCAGAATGGGAGTTTAGCTAGCCTTGCTAGAAATTACTGGTTTAGCTAGGAGCATTAAATAGTGGTGCTTTCCAGTCTGGTCTCTCAGTGAGGCAGCCTGGATCAGACTAAGGCTGGTTTCAACTGTAGCTGCATTGCAATGAAGAGAATTGCCTTTGGAAGGTATCTACCCCAGTTATGACAAATTTGGTCCAGGCTTCGTGAAGCACAGCCTGGGAAGTAGCTTCTTGCAGCCTGGAAGGATTCAGACTAAAGAGGAATGATAATTAAGACAGAAGCCTGTGTCGGACACAAAAGGTTTAGTTGAGAGGGTTTGGCCCAGTAGGAGGTCTGTCCTTAGAGAAGGAGGCAAGAAACTAAATGAGTTATACATACAGATGCTAAGGTCATTTCCAGACAGTATACAGTTTTCTGTGCTGTATATTATTTCAGCTCTGCTGAGATCAATGCAAGTGTACTTCCTAAATGTTCTTGCCCTTCTTTCCTGTTCAGGTGTTTATTTTTCCTCTCCTCCTCTATGCAGGAGCTCAGTATGTAGTGAACAAGTCTTGACCCTACATCAGTTCTTCAAAGACTTCATAGAAACACAAACACCTAACTAACAGTTAGCCAGAAATCAGTGTTTGATATGCTGAAACCACATACCTAGCATTAAAAGGTGCAAACTTTCAAGAGAGGGAGAAAACTATTAAGAAACATCATTCCTGTAGGCTCTAGCCCACTACTCTTACATAACCCAACCTGCTTGCCTCAACAGTACTGTTTCATATCAGTTTTCAGTTTTAAAAAGACCTGCAGAATAAAGAAAACGGGAGTCAAGCACTCCTTAGTTACACTCTTCTCACTGTTCATCAGCTCACTGAGCCACATACATGTGCACAGAACATAAGAAAGGTGAGTTTATATTATCTCAGATTATGTTTTGTTTTTTTTTAGAAAAGCTGTTCAACCTCTGAGTTGCACAAAGACTTTGTGAGAGTCATAGAACTGGTGTTTGTATGAGATCTATCTACCATTCCACCGTGCTTCACAATCATAGGCACTGTGAGTCTGCGAAAGTGTACAGAATTACATTCCCTAATGTTTGACCGTGTCTCATGCCTCTAGTTAGTGTACTAAAATAGAGGATTGTTTATTAAGGCCACCTAACATACACATCCTTATCCGGACCCCTGGCATTTCAGCTCCTAAAATCGACATGACTAGTTTTATCACAAGATTATTTCTGAGCCGTCCTAAACTAAGTGACAGACTGATTTGTAACTACGGCTTGTAATTTCAAAGGATGCAAAAGAAGTTAAAAATGGAAATCCTTAAAACTGCTTGAGATCTGGGCACGTAGCTCAGCCCATCCACCTCAGTCTTACCTGAAAACATCCAGCCTGTGTTATATTCTGTCTGGATCAGACTGAATTCAGCCATGGAACGCAGCTTGGCTTTAATCCATTTTGCTTGCTGCATGCCAATTTCAGAATTCCACAATCACATTCTAAATTAAAAAAGGCTACTACTGATTAGAAATTGCAGAATTACTACCTTTCCTCCCTGCTCAGCTATGTTCCTCTTCATGAACTACCCCCCTAGAAAACACAAAACTGCAGACTACCTCTTGCAGAGTTTCCGCTGCTTCATTAGTATTGAGTGGACCATTCATATAAGCTGACATCTGTCCAGCCGTGCTTTCCAGATGCACAGCTAGAAGGCTACATTCATTACATCAGGGACAGCAGTGGTATTCAGGTTTGACTTACTGATCTCTGCTGCTATTACTGTAATGTTGTGCCATAGCAGTGTTTCCCGGTCAAGGAGTTTTGAAGTAAATATCGAACCGTTTCCTGAATTGATGTTGAATACTCTGTCCATATCAGTGTGTCGATCTACAGAGTACCTGCAGATACAGAGACAGGGGTTAGGAGAATGCTTTCCTTTTAATTTCTACATTCTTCAACCATTTTCTAAGACTAGACATCAAACAGCTAGTAAATGGGGTTGCCTTTTGTTTTCAGTGCAGGCTTCAGAGTCTTTATATATTCACACAAAGAGCTAGTTCTGAGCTACTGGATAATGACACATTGGAGGTTTGATTTAGAAGGTGGAGCATTGTCAGTGAATAAATGAATTACTGCGGAATTTACATACCTCTGAGAATCATCAAAGCTTTGTTTTTAGTGAGAAAAGTGAAGTCTGTGTCCTGAAAGATACGAAGTTCATTTCAAGGCTGAGTTGGCCTTCCCGTTATAAACCCTTCTTTTCATGGTTTGATATCTCAACTGTTCCCAATAAATTCTGATATAAAATTTGACAGCTGGGGTGCATTTCTGCATTTCATTTGCCTGAGTTAAAAAGACTGCACCCAAAAACAAGTCAGCACAGAATGGAGATTCATAATTCCATAGTACATATCACGTAAAAGTTTGCTGTAATTCATTAAATCTAACATGCTCAGCCCTGATTGATGGTATCTAAATGTGAAAATGAATGCTAACAAGATCTGGAGGAGCTCAGAGTCTAAATACAGATTCACATTTTCAATCTGATCTTTTGCTTGTTCTGCGGAGGTGAATCCAACTTTAAAAGCAGACCTCTCCTGTTGACAGGAGAGATTGTTACCACCCTGATCCAAATGCTGTGACTTAGTTTCATCTCTCATGAAGAGAAAATTCTTGCATAAATAATGGAGGTTCTGACAGAAATATGTCTCCGAAGTTGCTGAAGCAAGAATGCAATTGCATTATTCTTCTCATGTTTCCAGCCTGAATGTGTACTGACAATCCAGGATGGAGCCTTAGGAAGCCCAGTGTCCCCCCCGGTCTCCTTGCAGGCCACATCGATGGAGGCAAGGCAGCTACTGCTGTCCCTTGTGTCCAGACAAGGACAAAGATACGGCTGAGCTGGTATGCAGTCAGATGAAAACTGGGCCAGGAGAATGACTGGCAGAGTTGACTGCCACTACAGAACTGAAGGGAATGCAGAGGCTGAAGAGAAATTCCCGTTCCGTGCTCTGCCCTAGGAGCAGCTGCGTGACATGTCCCTGATTCTACACAGATTTCCCAGTGCTTGTGCAGTGTCTCTTGTCTTCTGAGAAAGACCTTGCATGGAAGAGGGAGGGAATAGAAGAATCCAGCTGAAACAAGTGATTCTGACAAAGGTTTAAAATGAACTTACTTAATTATCTTGTAACTGCATTTTTTTTTCTTCTTTGCAAGTAAAAAAATGGGATATAACATCCACAGGAAATTAGACTTGTCTTATTCTAAAATGAGAACTTCAGTGTAGTCCAGCTTCCTAAACAAAACTATAGCAGGTATTAATTATTTGCACTAAATTGTTCTCCTTTTTCCACATTAAAATCCTATGGAAACAGCCAAATGAGTTTCAAAAACACTCACATAAAAAGTTAATTTTTTTTGGTACAACTTGCATAGGCTCTCTCTGCTAGTTTTTCAGGAGTCCATTTAGTTTTTATTCATTGCTGTCACTTGTCTAGCAGCACCACAATTTCAACTGCATTAAGTCAGCCGTGGTGTCACTAACCTAGTTCCTTTCTGCAGCGTTAGAACGTTACCATCAGCTCGCAAAGAGTGTGTGAGAAGGTGCGTAACGGGCAGCGCTGGCTGGGGGGCAGCTCCAGCAAGCTGTGTTGTTTGGTCCAGATCTAAACAGTACATGTGAATCTGCTGACTTAGCTGAAATGTTTGATGGAAACAAGTTTATACAAACTGGTCTGATTCTCTTCTATTTTCACAAAGGAAGTATTTGATATGGTAAACATTTCATTATAACTTTCATTCACTCAGGCTTTTGTATGATAATATGTTGGTATTTTGTGAATTCAATTATTTTTCAGATATTCTGTAGCTCATTTCCATATCTTTCAGCTGAAATACTTTGGCATTTCCATTTTGCAGTCAATCTAGATTTTGCATTCCTATTTGAAAAGAAATATCAGGATTTTCCATAGATTAGCTGTTCCAGCCAACAGTAATAGCCTGTTTCAGGCTCTTATTCAGCAAGATATTTAAGTAAGCAACTAGCTTTGGGCATGAGATGTCCGTTTGTTGTTTTTGTATCTTCAATTACGCTTTCACTCATGCTTCGTATTATGAATGGACTTCTTAAAATATCTTACTGCCTTGACACATTTCAATGCCTTGGCATATTGTAATCACTATCTTTACTTTGTAAGATTGCCCAAATTCAATCCATGGTACAGTATCTGGAAGAAATGAACAAAAAAAGTGTTCTGGACTTTTTCTAAGGTTACCAGAGCTGTAACATTGAGGACAACTTCTTCAAGATATTAAGAACTTTAAAATACAAGTCGCGAAATGCAAATGGTTATAGTTATCACCACAGGGAAGCAGAGGGAAGCAGGGAAAGTTAAACTCCCCCCCCAAAAAAACCCCAAACAGAGAACAGCTTCTTAATGAAATGTTAATTTTATTTCTTCATATCCAAAAGAAAATACATGCAAGGTCAATGCAGTTAAAGTACATTCTAATTATACCATTAACCCTGGTCTAGAAGATGATTTTAATAAGCTAGACTGTCACTTCTGTTTCTCAGTTTCTATAATCCAGTCTCTTTTGATCAAGGACTGTTAATTACGTTGAATTGGTGGTGATTCTGACTTATGAATCACAACCTAATAAGAATTAAGCAGACAAGATCAAACCCATTTTTGCATTTATTTAATGAAATTACTGTTGTGTATTTGTCACATTTCAGGACTTCATCCCTTTCAAATCTTGAGGAACTGACAAGCTAGGAAGTTAAAAGATATCTCTGTAGATTCCAGTCTCTTCTTGTACAGAACAGGAAGAAGGGGAGGGTGAAAGAGAGAATCTAACACATGCAAATTTGTTGTCAGTAAAATACACAAACAAAATTAAGCCTTACATTTGTTTGCAGATCATTTTCATCTGGGATACTTTAGAAAATCAAATCACAGCAGGGAGACAGTTCCAGTGACTGATGAACTTCATTATGCCTCTGAGGAGTTACTATAGCAAAAAAACCTCAGCTAGCAATTTAAAAAGATCTGATGTACAATACAACAGTGCCAGTTGCAGCATTATTTTTTTCAGTATGTAGCAGTTCATAATATTTCTGTCTAGATTAAATACAAGCAGAATGCAAAATTTTTGTTTGTAACACGACTGGACAAGTGGAGTGTTACTCAGGAGTGTATTAATGTTGCTACACATGGATGCATATTCAAATACAGCCGAAGATCTATTGGTGTATTTTTCTATTTTCTTAAGGTCATGTCACAGCAAGGCTTATTTATAAGGGCTGGACTGACGAAACGTAGCTCTACCAAAACATAGGTCACGAATGATTATGCAGTCTTACAACCAGGGCAGATATCTGCTTCATATATTGCTTCCTTGTCTTCTGATGCTCAGCAGCTTGCTGCCTGATGTAACCGCAAGTCAGGAAGATTTGTGGGTCAGGAAGCGATGTGTGTGTGAATTTTTCTTAATGCATTTTCATAATGATATTGTGAAGGTTTCCTTTAATGGAAGATCAAAGGCGCTTTCATCTAATAGAGTTAGGGAGCAGTTTGTTTAAAAAGAGAAATCTTCACTTGAGCAGAGGAGAAAATGGAGGGTTTTCATTGTAATATCAAGTGCCTAAAGATTTTATTTTTAACCATTGAGAAAAATTGACAAGCAAGTGACAAGTCATATATATACAGTCTAATTGCATCTTCCCTGAAGCTGAGAGTGAAAATCGGATTTAGCATCTGGATTGCATGATGGAAAAAAAAAATCACCCTGTCAAAAAGATGCAGACACAACCAGTGCCCCTAAATTCTAGGAGATATCCGAGATATTAGCACCATAAAATTACATTTATTGCAAGCCAACATGTCTCAGGCTACTGCTCTCTGCTGATTTCCTTCCCCTCTTACTGATTTTCGTGTTTCTTCTTGCTGTGTTTATTTCCATTACTCTAACTTCATCCTCATTTTTCTTTACTTTTCATTTCACCTTGGTTGTTGCATGCTATTAGAGTATAAAGGAGACAAGTTTTCTGCTGCAATGCATCAATTTTTGCACCTCTGCTAAATTTTGCTCAATAATTGTCTTATACTTTAATATGCAAATACCTATACTGTATTAAAGTACTGCCCTTTGAAAGACAGGTAAGTTTTAGCACACACATTCAATTAATAGAAAAGAGCCAGTAGGCAGTACTCAGCAACGAACAGCATAATCCCCATCCACTGTAAATCACTTATAATTAGGAGCTGGTGCTGGTGCGAAATGTAAATGGTTATAGTTATCACCACAGGGAAGCAGAGGGAAGCAGGGAAGCACTCCCCTCCCTCTCCAGTGCCATTAGATATAAAAAAAAGGGTTCATATGAAGACGGCAAGGAGCCTGGGTGTCACACCAACCAATTTTTGATCTTCATGGTAGCATGCCCATGAAGAGACACCACAGAAGGTGTCCATCCTGTTCTCGGGCTTCCCCAAGGTCAGAAATACATTATGTTGCTCCGTAAGTTACTATGCTCTGCTAGTCCAGAACTCCATATAATTGTTGCATGTTGTGATATAAATGAAAGCAAACCTTAATTAAAATTAGAAGGCTTAGTCTTGAACAAGAATTCATGTGCAGGGCATTGCATGTAAACTGAAGACAGAGTGGGTTTCTGCCGGAAATGTTTTAGATTTAGTTTATTCATCTCGGAAATAAAGATGATGATATTTAGCCCTCTCACAAGATGAGCTGAGAACTTAAAATTTACTCATGCCTCATAAAAATTATAAGATAACTTGATGAAAGATAGTTGTTTCCAGAAGTGCAAAGTATTGATGAAATGGATTTTTATTAAACCTGCATTGTTCTATTTTGATCTTAAGAGTGTGATTGCAGTTCCAAGGTGCTCAACCCAGCAACATGCTGAAAATTGACCTGGATTTAATATTGCTGTATTTTTCATTTCCTCCTCTTACTGCGTTGTTAGTAGCAATGAACTTTAATTAAAGCACACAACTATTTAAAAGTTCTTTTATAGTCTATACAATATGACTCAAGCACTCCAGTATGTTTTAAAATGTAGTGAAACGATGTACCTCTTAATTTACAAAAAATGAAGGCTTAATTTGGCTACTCCAACCTCAGCATTTCCTCCACTTCCTCTAAGACTAGTTTATTGATTCATGGCAAGTGTAATTTATGAAGTCCATGAGACTGATTCTTATCTTACTAACGTTACACTGGTACAAGTGAGATCAGAATCTGCTTGTGCACATGAGTGCTTTTACGGCACTTCTGCTTGCAGTTTAGAGAAGGTAAATGTGACCTCTGTTAAGCAGGTCTGGATGGACGGGAGAAGAAAAGGCTGCTGAATCACCCCTCTGTCATATAGCCAGCAGGATGCACTGCACTGCACAGGAAAAGGTTAAAGGTGGAAGGAGAACATTAACATCTTCTTGGTGCTCTTTTTGCAGCACATTCTTCCATGGTAGAAAGAACCACAAACTTTAGTTACTGAAGAGGACAGGATGTAATTCAAGATGCAAGGGCTGTGCAGACACAATCACACATACCTCGATATGCTCAAGTGTGAGAGATCATTTACCATCTACAGTACTCCATATTTAAGCATCACTGAACAATTTCATTGTTAAAAGTGATTTCTTTTTTTGTGTGCTGACTTGAGAAAAAATGAAATCTGTAAAAAATTTACACACAAGCTGAAACAGTCTATGCTTACTTGACAGGGTTCTTGGCAGCATCTGGATCTGCAGCAGTTATAGTTCCTATTACACTGTTTATTGGAACATCTTCTTTCACTTCCATTATGTATGCTGGTCTGCTGAACACAGGAGGTTCATCTACATCCTCCACCTGAATTCTGACTGTAGCTGAGTCCTTGAATGGCCCCAGGTAGAGGAATCGAGGGTCCACGTGAGTATTGGTAGCTTCCACCTTCAGAATATACAGGTTTTTATTTTCAAAATCCAATGCCTGGGAAGAGGGGGAAAAAAAAAAAAGTTTGAGAGGTCTGTGGGAATTGCTGTGGCTTTCAGACAGATGAGCCAAATGAATGGGGGGATGTCATGGGGTGGCCTGTGCTAGATACCAGAAGACAGAACTGGAATTAAAACACCAGCAGAAAGGAGAAAGACAGGGCTCTATGCTACTGATGATATGGTATACAAAAAGCCCACTTTTTCAGGAAATTCTGTGCCTGGAACTCCTGAACATCAATTAATTTTTCCTTCTCAAATAGTCTTAATTATTCATGACTTTTATTCTGTCATTTTTGGCACTTTGATGTTTCCTTGTGTATTCCTTGCCCCTAAGCACCATGCACTAAAGGGGGGAAGATTTTCTAGGAGCTGCTTGTTTAAATATTGGCATTCCATCACCGAATGAAAGACTGTGATATCTGGTGTCTGGACATCCAGAACCACCCATCAAGGAACGCAGGATTTTATGATAGGCTGTGACTATATCACTCTCTGCCAGAAGTATAAAGCAGCAGCATTTAGTGATTCTTTGTTACAGTACTTAGAAAAATATGGGGAGAGAGTAGTCACCCCGTTTTTCCATTATATTGTAGAAGATTCACAGATTCTGCTGGCAACAGACAGAAATGCAAACAGAGTTAGACTGATATCATAATCAGCCCCTGGAAGGCATCTCCTAAAAAACAAGTAATGACAGGTGTCATACTGATATCAACAAGCAAGTGCACGTTCAGAAAATCTACACAGTGTCTATCTAGTGATGACTGAATTTGAACTGATGGAGGATGATATCTGTAACCTTATCAAGCTTGCCTGATAACCCACTGTAAACTGTATTTCTCAAACCTTTGCTAACAGCCAATGTACAACCTAGTAGATGATGTCCATTGTGATCCAGCAAGGCGCTGTGATTTTTTTTTCTAAAGCAAAAGCATGCTGATGGATTTATTAACTACATTTTTACAAAATGTGAGTCAAAAGAAATTTGTCTATGTACTTCAATACATTATAGCGATACAGTTCAACACCTTCTGATAGTGCAAAATGGGCAGTGCGGTGCTGTATTTCCGTGGTCTTAGCACAGCACTTTCTAGTAAATGAGCAAATCCTGTAAGCATCATAGGAAGAGAATCACAGTTGGATGCTGGTGCTTTCTTGAGTTATTCTGTGGATATGTTCAGACTGTAGAATTTTTTCTCAGTCCTATCGCAATCCCTAGGTCTCTCACAGGTCCTTCAAAGTATGTGCATTGGTTTAGTAAAGAAGGGTATAAGAGGAAGGAACCCAACTGCTTCTATAAAAGAAACTTTACATAGGTAATGTAGAGATCCCTAATAGATAGCATTCAAAATAATAAACAACACATGTTACACTAAAATGGAAAACAAACATGTGCTAGATAAAGTTTTGACTGGTATTTCAGAGGCTGAGATTAGGTGTGTTAACATGTGTACCTTTTTGACAGTTATAATTCCTTCCTGTGTGTCCTTGTCTGTGGTAATTCCAAACATGTCATATCCATCCCCCTCAGTGATGCTGTATTCAATCTCTGCATTTTCATCCACGTCAGCATCATTAGCTTTTATCCTGCCAACTGGTGAGTCAGGTGGTGTAGACTCAGGAGCTCTGAATTGGTACGTGCCTACAGCAGACAGAGAAGGAAATTTTGTCAGTCAGTCTCACGGCAATTTGGACACCACCTCTCAGCCCACTGTCCACGCTGGGCATGCACAGATGAGTTAGTGACTTGTCGTGTCTTCAGGCCTTCCTGGGGAAACAGCCTTCACCTTCTGCCTTACTTTCATGTGGATAAAAGTAACTTATTTTTCTATCTATTTTCTAGTACGAGGGATGGGCATTTTGTTTTCCTACATACATGTATCTTTAGCAACACATGTCCCTTTCTAGACATTCGCAGGATCTCGGTTGGCCATATCAAAATTGTGTTTGAAAAATGTCAAGGCCAAAAGACAAATACTGAAAACTGCCAGAGGGCAATGCAGCTTAGTAACACTAAAACCAAATCCAGCCCAAACGCCTGTTAATAATGTGTTACATTGAATTCTCCTCTGAAAAAACTCTACTTCGGGAACGTTGGCATTATGAGGCTCTGTCTTTGGCTGTTGTATGGAAGGCACTTACGTCCAGAGATGTACAATTAACTCACTGGAGGCAGAGTGCTATATTTTCTCTTAAGTTGCTCTAATTTAAATGGAAACGCTTTGCCCACAGCTAAGAACAGACTTTGAACTTAAATGACAAGTTGCTTCCAATAACTTTCCTAGTGACTTAGCTGCCAAAGCTTGCTGATTTGTCTGATAGTATCTGCAATTATTTTCTCTAACAGCTGCTCTTGACTTTGACACACACTGACACTCTGATACACACATATCACACACAGACCAGTGGTTAGACAAAGCAAAAAAAGCAAAAGAGAGAGAAAGAAGGAAGAAAAGAAAGAAAGAGAGAAGGATGGAGAGAGAGGGAAAGAAAAGTAGACGAAAACCTAATAATTTTGAATCACTTACGGCCATGAGCGGTCATTAATAGAAATACTTTCCAAGAGATCAGGCTCCATTGATTCCCTTAAATATCACACAGATATCTACCAAATGATCTGAGACATGGGAAGGAAAATAGGCAGAAATATCTGGTATATTTATGTACGTGTTTATGTTTCTGTATGCAAAGAATACAGGAAAATCCATTGAGGCAAATGCTTCCTGGTTGTAAGTATTCATTTTGATAGAATTGCTCTTGGAATCATTTTACATACTTAAATAAATGTTTCAAAACTTAAATATGTTAGATTAGAACAGATATCTTAAAACACAGTCAATGACAAGGTCTAATAGAAATAATATTGAGTGAAAAATATAGATTATGTCAGTCAAAGCTATTTAACTGGTAGGGAAAATAATGTTTCTGTACATTAATACACCTCTAAGACTATCTACTGCAACTGGAGTAAGAATTCTAAAGATGTTTCCCAGTTACTGCAATTAAGCTTAGCATGATCCTATTGCTTGCTTGTGTGTTGTCTTTTTCTTTTTTGAAGGAAATCTGATACTTGGTAGGTTCATGACAGCAGAAGCAATATTCGATGTGGAAAAAAAAATCAATTTTTGTTCATTTTACTGTAAAGACATAGAATGTAAATATTCCATACTCTGCGGGAAGCGAGGTGGATTGTCGTTAACGTCAGTCAATGTGATGTTCACAGTGGTCGTTCCTGATAATCCGCCCATCTGGCCTCCCATGTCCTTAGCCTGGATGACCACTTGGTATTGCTCCCTGTTTTCACGGTCCATGTTTAGCAAAGCAGTTTTAATAATACCTGAAAACACGAAAATTAAAGAGGTGGAATTCACAAGTAAGGTACTGACTTTGATGGAAATTCTTATTAGGAAAACCTCACAGCCTAAAGAACAAAACAATCTCTGTGTAATAAGTAAACTTTGCCCAGTACAAATATTTACTGTTATGAGATGGCACATTAAATTACAGACTTGTCATATCGTATCTCAGGCTGCTGCCTATGTGACAAAAACAATATTAGTGGTATGCCCAGAAAGAAGTTCTACCTATTTGTGAGCAGTGTTGTTTTACATAACTATTTTCCCCCTTTCAGTTCCTTGCTGAAGTCTCACTGAACTGGAAAAAGGCTCTTTGTTCATTACAAAGTGCTCCATCTTTTCTCTCCCGTTCTGTCAATATTTTTATTTTGACAGATGTGGTAAAAAAAAAAACCAACCAAACAGCTAACTTCAGCAAGACATCATTAAAGAGGCAGTACAACATTATTAAATGGGAGAAGAAAAATTAATTAAGAAAACTGTGAGCATCCAAGCATGCCCAAGTATATATATTTTTATTTATACATTGATTGAAATGATTTTGCCAGTCACTTCCTTCTTCAAAGACACAAATATGAGTTATGAGTCCAACTCCTATTGAAATTCAATCATTCAGATTTACCGTGACGCAAAATGTTTCTGTTCTCACTGGGTCTCTTAAGGCTAAGAACTGACTTCTTTGTAGGCAAAAGGGGTGAAATTCAAATACTGAAATCCATGGCAAAATTCACAGCAGCTTCGACAGAGACTTATTTCACTCTAGCAGTTTTGCAATTGATTTTCATGGCAGGAAGATCAAGCCTGTGGTTTACCTTGCTTCCTCTCTGTGCCCCATATAACCCCCTTGCTAAAAGATTATTACTGGTGAACTCCCAGCTACATTATCCTTATTGTAACTCTAGATAGAGGAGCACATAGCTGTGCTGTACTTTCCAAGTCAGAATGAGTGCATCAGTGCAAAAATCCTTACCTGTATTATCTAATACCTTATGCTTGAAGGAAAGCTCCCTTTGATCTTGGCTCTCCCTCTTTTCAGAATTTTGTACATTTTTTCACCTCAGGTTTTTCTTTGAGACTTCTAATCTCTCCCTCCTTTTCCCTGCCTGAGTGTCCAAGATTTATTTCAGAAACAATGCTAAAACCTGATTAATTGTCAGGGATAAGCTATTCCTTTCTTGCAAGGATGCCGAGGAGAACCAATTTCTCTAGCTTTCAGCAGCCTATCACAGTGGATGTTCCCATTTAAGGAGTTTCTTGAGATCCTTTGTTTCTTGTTGGAGAAGTTTGTTATAAATCTTTGGAAGAGACAATCTATGTAGTCAGATAGTCAATGGTAGAGCAGATTCAGCCAGCCAGAATTAATATGTTTTACATGTACAGGTTCCAAAGCTGTCTGTTATTCAGCCCATAAAAAATTCCAGTCACTGTGTATAATTTAAACATCTTCCAAAAACAGAACTCAGAAGTTTGGGATTCTATTTGTGATCTTCTAGTGAAGCACAACAGCCAATTTCACCTCTTCTATCATTATTCTTAATTAAGGTTTCTTTCATAAAATTAGCATTAAAGTGATATGTTGAGATGTACAGAAATTGTAATTACTTTAAACAAGTTTTGAAGAAGCAGAAGGAGGAAAAAAACCCCACCTGAACAAGACCCTCAGTCTTAATTTAGCCATTATGAGGATCTATGAGGATTAAGCATTTTTTTTCCACACCCACCTGTTTCTCATTTTCTTCTAAAAGACAACCAATTTGGTTTAATTTAAGCATCCATGGCAGTCTCTGTACCCACTGCTTGTTAAAAATGACTGAAAACTGGTTCACATCCAGTACTAATTGTATTTATTAGGCTTTGCTGGTAAGATTAAAATAATGTAGGTGTCATGTTTACAGATGTATTGCCCTATTAAGTTTGTCAGATTTTGCACTGAGTAAGATGTAATCTCTTTGAAGTTTTTCTCTAATATGTCCTAGCTTGGCTTAGCATGTCATTTTGAATTACAGACGTTGTCACAGGATGATAGATAAGGTCCCCTGACCTGTCTCAGATTCGACGGAGAAATATGGTTGTCCCTGGAGAATGCTGTAGACAACTTTAGCACTGTTCCCATATGTAGGATCATCGGCATCAGTTGCGGTGACTTGCACAACAAAGGTACCTGCAATGATTAATTAAAGAAAGTAAAAATCCACAGTTTTTTTATCATGATGAAGACAGTTTATGATGTAGAAAAGCACAGTTCAGGTTCAAGTCAAACTTGTGGCCAAAAGTTGGAGATACTCCTGTTTTGTGAAAGTTTCTCTGTTCATAAAAGGCATAGATACAAACCCAAAATGATAGTTGGCTTATTCTCTGTTCATTAAAATACACAGTTGTTGATTGAATATGTAGATCCTTCATCAAATTTCTCATGAAGAAACCAGAAAGGCACCCTTCCTCAGATATTGAAGGCATTCAGAATTTGAATCTAGGTCAAGAATATGCTTTTGCAAATTTACTCATGCTTGTAAGGTGTTTGACATAGGAATGTAAATCTGTGTTTTCATGTGTCTTCTAGAGAAAGAAATGATGTTTAATTCTAGGCAAAATGTTAAAAAACATAAAAAATGAGCTTAGGTTTTGGCATTTAAAACAGATTTCTGAATAAAGTATTCACTTCACATATTAAAATGCGAATATTAGGTTCTCTCTTCACCAAATGAGGTTTCATCCATGTGACAAGTCCCATGAATGAGAGGAGACAGTATGCCCCAAAGTCTTTATTTTCATATTACTTGAGCTTTATTTTAATCTCATTCTTGATTATGATTAATTAATGCTTCTCTCCCTGGATGTGATTTCAGATTAGAAATGTGCTTCTTGCTGTTCAGCCATCCATTGCTCTTTGACAAAGAAATCCAAATGACCTCCCTGAGAATCAGAGACAAAGAATCAAAACCTGCCAACTTCTCTGGAAAAAACCCAGTCTTAAAATCATATTTCAAGAAAGTTATTTTCTTTTCTTTTATTCATTCTTACGGCATGATACAGTTTAAATCAATAGAAAGGACTTCAATGGACTTTGGAGCTCTTTTCTTTTGCGAGAAAAATGCAACAAAGGTCATAGGAAGTTAATGGCATATCTCAGAATCAGTGATGAGTTGACTCAGGTGACCATTTTTACTCCTGAATTGTGCAAAAATGCTTCTGCAGCTGCCCTTTTCCATTTTTTTTTTTTACTTTCTTGAACTAAACAAGAATTGCTGAACAGATCTAGGGGTGGTATGGAAACACTTAGGTGACGATGGATTGTCATGTTATTACACTGCTACTAAACCATGTTAACAAAGCGTATTAAACTCTACAGATGTCATGTAACACAGCTTATCTCAGCTCACTTTCACTGTGAACTAAAGTACATTGTAAAAACTCGTAGTTTTTGTGGTACAACAGAGGGAGTGGCTTGCGCTCAGCTGACACCTCAGATTCCAGCAAACTGTTGTCACTATTTTCCTGCAGTTAATTTTTTTTTTTTAACAGCTGAGGTGCTTTTACTCCAGACTCAAACAGTGGATGTCTCTATTCAGTGCCTATAAACTTTGGACCCTTCATTAACTCCACAGAAAGAACTGAGACCAGACACTGAAATCAATTATTAGTTAGCACCTACCAACATCTGACATTTCAGGAATGCTGGCATTGTAAACATCCTTCGTAAACATTGGCTCATTGTCATTGATATCATGGATCTTAATGATGAACTCGGATTCTGGTTCCACTGGTCTTCCAGTCCTTCTGTTTATAGCCTGGGCACGGAGTATGTACACAGGCTTCTCTTCCCTGTCTAGTCTCTTTGTAGCCTGGATGTCGCCAGTGTTTTCATTGATAATGAAGAGGTCTCCTGCTCCATCTCCAGAAAGGATGTACTTCAGTGATCCATCTCCTTTATCCTGGTCTGAATGCAGCTGGTGGTGAAATGGGAATAAAAAAAAGAAAGGACAATAAAAAATTGGGACACAATTCTAGATACTTTAGCTGATATCATGATATATGCTTTACTATTACTAATGCCCAGCCAATAGGCTGTACACATCTTTTGGGAGTTGTGTCTCAATCTTGGAATTGAAATGGTCTGCAATATTATAAGAAATTGCCTGAGGAAAATCATGACCTGCAGGTCACTTTCCCAAGCTAAGCATACATCAATCAGATCTAAATGCTATGGTCTTAGGTGGAATTCTAGGAATATGTAGGACAGTTGGATCCAACAGTGGAAAACCCACAGATTTAGGAATTGCAGTAAGCAAAGAATGAAAAAGCTGCCAGCCAGCCACTTCTTGAGTTTAAATTCTGGGTGCTCGATTCTTACATTCTGGGGACATCATGTAATATACCACATGGTGTAATACATAATACCACAGTAAATACATACATGAATAGCAGATAATTATACGCATTCACAGATGTGGCAAACTAAGAGCAGAGGTAGGCACAGTAGACCATTACAGCACGTGCAATGAAGAGATCAGCTGCCTTATCCAAAGGGACATGGACCAAGATGAAACATGGTGGGGGCAGGGGAAAGAAAAGAGTGATGGTAATTAACATACAAAACATGAGCTGCCCAAACCATTATCTTTTTTTCCCAGGAGATTTCCATGTCTCTTGAAATGTTGCTTAGCACACGCATAAGGTATGACCGATTAAATCACACTTTCATGACTGTTCCTTTGATAATGTCTTGTTTATCCCCCCAGCCTTAAAATCAAAGCTAATCAACTACAGTTTATTTTGTTGTTATGTTAGAGAAAATAAAGATTTTAAAAATGAAACATTAAAATGGCTCATAGAGTCAGGTGATGAAATTCATGGGAAGAAATGAATGCATTATGTAGCAGGTTCCTGGAAATTATTGATTTCATAGAAATGACATGTTTATGAGTCAGGAGAACTGGACTTTCTCAACCAGCTCTTTGCTTCTCTTTTCCTGCACATAAGTTAGAAAAAAAAAATCTGGTTAACTTTGTGGCAAAGTACTTAGCATTTCTGGATGCAATGCTTTGTAGAAGACAAGGATTTGTAGGCTGAAAGAATATAGCAAACCTTTGCATAGACTTTAGCAGTGCCTGGCTATGCTCTTACCATGCTGGAAGGGCAGCCTCCGGTATTACCATATGGTCAATGTTTTGGGCTTTCTCCAACTTTCTGCCCAGATCAGTGCTATTCTGGCAGCCCACTGACAACACACTTGGCGGCATAGTGCTCCAGCACATGTGCTTGTGCCTATGGTGCCTACAGAAAACATGCTCCATGCCACAAGTCTGCCTTTAAGGGCGAAACTCTTTGTTACCACCCATTCCAAAAGTGTCCAATAACACAAAATTTCAGAAATGCGGCATGGTTAATTCTTAGCAGATGTGCTGAGGCACTCTTCTTAATTTTGTCCTTCAGGGATAAAATGGGCATTCCATGTGATTTTGCACAGAGCCCTTTCTCTTGATAATAAGAATATCAATAAGTAGCTTGTACACAGAATTTTTCATAAGCAGATTTCAAAACCCTCACAAAAGCAGCCAACACCATTTGCTCTGTTTTTTGGATAGCAAAGCATAGAAACTTCAAGTTTTACAGAAGGCTAGTCTTGGCACCTGGAATAGAGTTCAGGTCTCCTGAGTCCCATTCAGTTGGTCAATACATTCGGACATAGGGCATAGAGGAATTAGATGATTTGCTAGATATAGCCTCAGTCTCTGACAAATATCAGTTAAGAAGTCAGAGTAGAAGTCTACTATGGGAAATTATTTCAATATGTTGTTTGGGTATAATTTTCCTCAAAGGCAACCTGCAACAGAAAAGGCGTGAAAAGAATTTTGCCTTTAAAATTGTGTATTTTCTCTGCTTGTTTCACATCAAAAATTCAACTTTTGTTTGCCTTGAAAGCCTCTTTATCTGATTCATACTGGGACAAAAACAGCCCTCAGGAACAGACTATCATTAATTCATATGTATCATGGAATAGAGCTGTTGTGAGACTTGTTACAGGCTGAACTCCCAAACTCATTTTTATTGTCATTTTAATTAAACCTGGTTTCAATGAACAAGGTAGCAAAAAAGGTCAAGCTAGAAAAGGTGTTGAAACCACTGGGAATTGTCTTCCACAATATTCTTTACCTAGCTCAGACCACCTAAGGAGCTAAAAATGGAAACCTGTGTGATTTTTTTCAAGTCAACTGTTTATGAAATCTCCACTCTTCCTCCAGAATTAATCCACCTGTGCAAGATCGACTGTGACTTTGGATATCAAGACAAAGCGTATCTCAGTGTAATGATTCATCCATATTGAAAATGAGGTGATCTTCATCAAAGGTTCAATCTCTAGCCCTTCAGCAAAAGCACTGTCTTTGAAAATACATGTCTCCTCTGACAAGATCCTTTCCAACTTTAATACCTTCAGTTTTACAACTATCCTAAGACATGACAGAACAAACTAAGTGCTCACTTGGCCAGGCATTAAGTGGATTGCTTATTGTAAGAGCAAGACCTGGGGGAGGTCATGTCGCAGTGTCTATTACATAAAGCTAAGGCTGGCTGAATTCCTGCTCTTCAAACCAACAGAGACCTCACAGTGTGTCACAATGTGTGGCCTCAAGACCCTAGTTCACAATGAGTCTCAAATGGTATGTTTGATTTCAGTGAACTAGGATAGTTCTCTAACAGCTCATCATCAGGGCTTTTGTGGGCTAGGCCTATATCACAACACCAGCATCAGCTGCTTAGTAGCTGGGCCAGAATAGTTTGAATTTTGTTCCCTTCTTTTCAGAAAAAGAATTTGGGTTTATGTATTAGAAAAAACAAGCAGATCTCTAGAAAAGCTTCTCATAGACGATAAATTTGTAATATTCACTTGTGAGGAAAATATCTGAAAAACCAATTTATTATTTTAGATTACATTACCTGTCCTTGACCATTTGCTTGGTAGAAAAGTTTTATCTAGGCAAAGATAATGATCTGTTTTAGTTTTTCTTAAGTGTCAGCTAATCTTGGAAACAATATTTTGTCTGTGTAACCTATATGAAGGGACAAATTGCTACTGTAACCAGCTTAAAAAAAAGTTGGAGTAAAATTAAAGGACAAATAAAAGGTGCAAGCTGAGGCCAAAAGAAGGGCCTGGAGGTGAGATGCACTTAAAAATACAGTTGACGGTTTTGTATATAAAACTTAATACCATTGTTAGGTTATGAGGGTGAAATGAATAGCAATATGCACCCCCTATCCAGACACCTCCTGGCAAAGGAAGTTTGCTGTGGTGTTGTATGTGTATGTGCTGGTTTTGGCTGGGATAGAGTTAATTTTCTTCATAGTGGCTAATACGAAACCAAGTTTTGGATTTGTGCTGAAAACAGTGTTAATAATGCATATGAAGCTGGGGGAAGAAGAAAGAAGGAAGGGGATGTTCAGAGTTATGGTATTTGTCTTCCCAAGTAACTGCTATGCATGATGGAGCCCTGCTTTCCTGGAGATGGCTGACCACATGCCTACCTAGGGGAAGTACTGAATGAATTCTTTATTTTGCTGTACTTGTGTGAGCGTGGCTTTTGCTTTACCTGTTAAACTATCTTTCTCTCAGCCCATGAGTTTTCTCACTTTTATCCTTCCGTTTCTCTCCCCCATCCCACTGGGTAGACAATTGAGCAAGCGGCTGTGTGGTGCTTAGTTGCCGGCTGGGGTTAAACCACCACAGTGCACAAATTATACTGCAGATGCATTTAGCAGGACCAATCCTAGACAATGCAAGATACTATAGCTTCACTCTGTGTGCTAACCCATGCTGCAAAAGAGCATCCATTATCCTCTGCATAAAGTTGGTCTTGGGACAGGTAAATGGGCCATGGCAGATAGTCATGAGATAGAATAAAACATCTTGGGACATAGTGCTCATGTCAGCTGGGCTGTATCATATCATCATTTCTCAACATGAAGCTACTTCAGCCACAGGTTTTCACGGCTCCGCTTAAAGGTAGGGTGTTTTCATTACCTTAGGAACTCAGTGTTACTCAATGTCATTCATTTCAATTGGTGACTGAACTCAGTAATACCCCAAAGGTAAGCAAAGTTGTGAAGAAGTCAGTCTATGTAATAAAAAGTAAATGCATTGGCAATCGCACTGTATTAATATTATAGTAAATTGATTCATTCAGAATCTAATCTGGAAACTTTTGTGAAATTGTCCATCAATCACTGGCTAAGGCTGAGGATGAACGACAAATTAAAGATTTTACTATGCCCTAGGCATACTTTTACTCATTTTACTTTAACACCACTGTTAAGTGAACCATCTGGTTGGTTTTTAATGACTTACAGTCAAATAAAAACTATCCGGCCTTTGTCTCTCTTCTCCCCTCCCCAAATGTCCTGGCCTGAAAACAGGGAAGGCCTCGTGTCCCCAGGAAGAGGCGTTTAAAATGCATGCAGGACTGCAGCATTAGCTACCTGTATTTGACATTCTGCTTGTTTTCACATTCTTAATTACTTTAAAAGGAGAGGTTGGAGGTTTTTTTCAAAGCAACCACAATCTGGAGTAGCCTCCTTCTCTCCTGCTGGTAGAGCCCTCCAAAAGCACCAAGGGCAGTGGCAATGGGAGGTCTTCAGCTCGACAAAAAGGAAAAGGCAAGGGAAACCTGTGTGCAAAGTATTTGCACCACAAGCTGCTTTTTTTTTTTTTTTCTAGAGTGAATATATTTACAGCATTTATGTTCATCTCCAATAGACAGTATTTCCTCACTTTAGAAGAACATTCCAGAAAAATTTGACCAGGGTTTTTAAAAACTGAGTTGGACCTATGCTATACACACAGGAATTCCTTCAGCAAAGCATGTGGGAAGAATTTAAGGGCATCTTTCATACGCTTTTGCAATAAGACTATAAACTAGTACAGCATGAAAACAGCAGATCCCATTGGCACTAATTTGTACAATTCCTTATTGTGCGTCGCTGATGTTATAAAATCATGAGCTACACTCCAAAATGCTGGCAGCACTTTCACAAAAGAAGCAGTGTTAGTGTGAGGTGAGGGATTAGTTGGTGTTAGTTAGAGGTGAGGGATGGCGTCTCCTCGGGTGGGTGATGGCAGGGCCCGTCCCACCACCCCAGCCAGGAGCAGGGCAGCCGGGGGCAGCGGGGCAGCCCCAACCTCGGACATGGGGCACCTCCCTGGGGACGAGGACAGCCCGAGGCCAGGCCTGGATGTGGGTCATCTGGTGGGCCCATGGCTGGGCAGGGCAGGGCTGTGGGGAACTGAAGCCCAGCCGTGCTGCTGCGGTGCCGCTGGGGCAGAGGCTGAGGGCTGTGGGGGGCTGACATGGGGTCCTGGGCCATGGGGAGGTGGAGGGAGCGCTGGGGGCTGAGCAGGGACAGTCAGGGCTGGCGGTGCCTCGGGGCCCTTTTCTAACCATGCCAAACTCACCTTGACACTAAACTGTAGGAAACAGCAGTACCAAAACTGTATCATGAAAGTGAGATCCCACATATTTTACCAGGTTAAGGCTAAGCTCTAACATTTTTGTGTGTTTAAACCGAATACATTAGAGAGAAGTGGCTTTCTTGCATGCATATTTGTAACAAGGTTGTACCGAAAATGTACTTTCATAGCCGCGGTAATTAAATTCCAAAAAATTGGAATTGCAGGCCGTGGATATTCTCCAGAATGAAGTAAAATCCCTCCTTTACCTCAATCTACAATACTGGTTTAAACAGCATAGTTAATTCATTTATGAAGTGGTTTTAGGTTATGCAAGACAGCTGTAAATTGCAGTTTAGCTCCCACTAATGTCCTATTGCTGGTTACGATAGCAGGCAATTCGGTGGGTAAGATGGCTTTCCATCCACCCCGCAGACCAAGTTCTGTTTCCTGTTGTGAATATAAAACCCTGCTCGTTGAATTTCAGAGCGATTACTGAACCTCTGCAAAAATCAAAGTCAATAGATGATGGGATGTACACACCGAACCATCAACCTGCAATTATCCAGAAATAAGCTGCCTGTTGCATCTTATTATTTGTTTTTATTTATAAGAGGAACTTGCTATTCTGGGGTTGCTGTGGTCACATTTTTGTCTCCTAACACAGAAATGAAACAGAGACTAATTATTAAAATAGTAAGCAGGCAGTTGGTAGACAGCTAACAAAGAGAATCACAGGTTTGTGCTTGGCAGTATTCATAGCACATAATTTCACTCCAAATTGAATATATCCAAACAGCAGAGTCCTGTCTAGTAATGAACAAATTCAACCACATGTATTGCTTGAGGTTACACAGTGCAGTGCTACAGCATTCAGAAAAACTAAAGCACTCAGAATCAAATGCTAATACTATAATATTTCACATGGTTTCTACTAATAACCTTGCACTCTTCTGTGTCTCTTCTGCTGCTCTGTATCTCTATAGCATCAACCAACCTCCTCAATTAATATCATACTAACACCGTTAATATCATCAAATAATCAGCACCAAAGCTTTTGCTCCACTTGGTGACTCTGTGTTAAAAGGAAAATGACATTGTTTTTACACAGTAGGTAATAAGTATCCATATATCTTTTGCTGAAGTTTAAATATAGACTTCTTCCTAATGCACAAAAAATACCCCCAAAACACTATAAATGTGTTCCATATACCTACATATACGCATACTGTATCATGTATCATCAGGGAAAATACCTACACAAATAATTCATTTCAAGCTATAAAAGCTCCTTTCTTCTAAAAAGATATTCCGCAAGATCCACAGCGAGATCCAGCACCACCAGAAATGACAAATTTCCTATGGACGTGTGTGCCATGTTCTTATGGCTTCAATTATGCTAAGCTCTGCTTCCTTTCATGGTCCATATAACCTCTCTATCTGACTCACCCCTGAGGCAAAGAATCCTGCTCCCTCTTCTGCCACTTAGCCTACTGTGTGGTTTTTATACTTCCTGCTCCAGCCTTTGTCCTGAAAACCTCTTGACTGCAAAATGCTGCTACTTCTTCTGTTCCCTAAATACAGGCTGGAGAAGACACAGCGTGGGCTGCGGTTGGCGGCACCTTATATATGTATTTATGGAACAGCCAGCTGCCCAAACAGGCAAGGCACAGTGTAGGTTTATTTGCCTTATGCGGCTACTGTTCTTCCAAACTGTATATGAAATTAATGGGTTTGAAGCCTTTATTCCTCTATAAAATTTACTTGAAAGCAGTTAATGGCTTTAAAAATTATTTAGAGGTGACCAATGGAGAGAGATAGAGGCTAGAGCATTGAAGCTAGTTATCTGCTCAGGTCAGATATCTGGGAGGTTATGTCAAGACTTAGGTATCTACCCTTAAGGACCACTATTTCAAAAATGTAGCTTAAATTTCTGTAAAAATGGGAGGATAGATGCTAAAAAAGAATTTGGAAGACAATGAGAGAAAGATGCTACAGTGCTTCCAGATGTTCTTGGTATTTAGAGAAGCTAGAAGAGGTGATACCTTTCCATTCTTACATAAAGTATTTTGAAGATTATATGAAGATTTAAACTCTACATCCTCAAAAGAGCTGGAGAGCCGGAGTTTGAAGTAAGATTCAAGCACTGTCATTTTAAAAGAAAATAAAACAGCAAAATAATATTTGATGGTTAATAAAGAAAAGCAAACAGACCCAGCCTTACCAGATCACAGCACCATGATTCCAGATGTACAGCTGCCAGAAACAGCACTTCCACACAGGGGCTGTTGGACTGCTACAACAGGCACCTAAACCAGATTCTCACTTTTTTTTCATCTCTTCACTAACCCAGGATCTGATGTCCTAAGCAATCAGCACTCTTCATTGTTCATCACTTTCTTGAACTTACAGATGTCACGATTTAAAGAATGCTTAAATTAATTAACTATAGAAAGTGATTAGTTTACTACAGTAAGTATAGTTACTATACTATACGTAATACAGTAAGCCTGAATATGGCTCAATGTGACTGATTCCGGAATGTTTCAGTTTCTTAATGCAGTTTTAACCTCCTTGCTTCCCACTATGCCTAGTGAAGAAAAAGTTGCAACAGGTACACAGTTCCTATTTGAAGAAATCACTGCTCCAGTGATTAGAAAGAATCTTGCTTTCCAAACTAGATGTGCTGTTCTTGTGCCAGCATTGTTCCGTTTTAAGAGCCTCCTCCCACGTACGTACATTCTTCCTCATCCAACATTTATAGCTAATAATCCCATATGCTCTCATTATTTTTCTTTGCTACGCTACCAGACTACATACAGTCTTTGCTTGCAAAATGGGCACTTCTGAGTCCTCAGCTGGAATCCTGTGTACAAGCCCAGTCTCTCATTTTCAAGTCAAGTGGAGTCCAAAAAGAGATGGTGAAGAAAAGGCCAGATATGAAGGGCTGATGATCCTTGGCCTTTTTTCTGTAATTGCTGCATTTTAATGGGCCTTCCTTCTGTACGAATGGACACAGGTCTTTGAACAATGATGTTGGTATTTTCCTATCTCTATTACAAATGAGTACAAAACATCTGTCATTTTAATTGCTGTATCCAACTAGCTTCTTCCTGTCATCCCACGACTGACTAAAACATTCAAGTTTTTCTCCTTCCTCTGCTGTTTCTAATTTACGACCATTCATTGTGTATTACATTTTTTTTAATAACTCCTATTTCAAGAACATTGCTTTTTATCCTGTTTTTTTGTCCTTCCATTTTGAAAAGCATCTTTTTCTTCCTGGATGATATTCCGGTCAGCAGTAAAGGGTAAGATTCAGTACTGAAATCAGACATGCAAACATTAAATCTGTAGTAAATGAATGAAATAGAGTACTGAAGAATTACTGAGGCAATATGAGATTTCTGCATTTTGGGGTGTTGGTATCTTTGGAGTTATTGTACAATGGAGTATGTCCTGATTGCTTTGTGCTTACATTTTTGGGTTTTGTTTATAAGAGGTTTTATAGCAGAACCAGAAATACTTTGAATCCTGGCTCATTCAGCTGTGGAATCCTATTGATATAATAATACATAGCAGACTATATTTTCATATAAAGTTCATCTCGGCAAGCTACGTTTTTCAGCAAACCATATCAGCCTTAATTGCATAGAATCAGGTGTATTAGAAGCAAAACTTAGTTAAAAAAAATTGCAAAGGGATCCAATACTTGGACTATTAAAATGTAAATGAAATGTTTTATTAAGATAACCACCTCAGAGTATACCAGAGAAAGGGTAAAATAATAATGTCCCCTAAGGGCCTTCTTTAACCTAAGTACTTGCTCTTAGCTCTAACCCTGAGGTTTTTACTGAAAAAACTTCCACGAGATTAAAAAAAATGAAACAAATGCTAAAATTGCACCCACTGCGAATGGGGAGAAAAGCTAGATGTCAGTCTGAAGTGTTCAGTAACAGCAGTATCATCTGCAAAATAATATTGTCCTGATATCAAGAAGTATAGGAGGAATAAAAAAACACCTAGGAAAAAATCCCACCGGGGTGATGCTATCTTTCTGTTTCTTGAGAGTATCAAACTATTCCCTGCGAATGAATGACACTGAGAGAAGCTAAAAAACAGTTTTGTGTTGCTGAACAACTTCAGGAAATGGATGGACCAAAAAGCACTAAGAACATTTCACGGTTCAGAAGCAACCAGGTACTCAAAAGGCAAATTGAGAATAAAATATGGTGATATCTGATTTCAAAACAAACAAACTAAACATAGAAAAGGCACTATAATAAAAGTAAAGAGTGCTGGAGTGGAAGAAAAAAAAAAAGGAGTAAGAAATAAAGAGCCCTGGAATAAGAATTCATCGTTTGACCAGGGACAAGAGGCAAAGTACTGTTACTTTGGACCCTTCAAGCAGGCTGGAAGGCTCCTTTCATGCTCTTTTTGTGAGGGCTAGATGTGAGGCTGCATGGCCTGAGATAGACAGGGACAGCGGTTTGGCTGATGTTGTGATCCTTGGTTTATAGAATAAGCTGCCCAAAGAGTAGTCAGGATCCTATTGTTCTATTTTAAATGTATGAAGCTAAGAATAAACGTCCATACTCTGGTGACTCACACCTTTATTACACACCCTTCAAAATCACAAATGGGTTTTCTAACCCGAAGTGCAAACGTGCAGCCACAGCTGATCAGCTTTGCAAGAAATCAATTGGAAAGTGTCAATCCTTTCAACATTGCCTAGGGCCTATGAACTCTCTTCCCTCTTGGGTTCCCCAACTACTGCTGCTCTTTGTTGTGATTAAACAGAGACAATGGCACAAAAACTTTTGTCCTGCACTACAGTACCTCTTTCTAACGAGAAAGGTCCCTTATTCTGTTGGCCCTTCTCTCTAGGGGTGACTTGTTATCAGATCTTAATGAATATTTAGCAAAGTTGCAAACTAGGTAAAGGTGTCTCCACGTTCTCTAGGTAAAGGTGTCTCCATGTGCTCTGGAGCCAAGTGCTGCTCAGCTCTTCTGTGGTAGTGCAGTTTTATTTGTTCCTCTTCCTATTATCTCTAAGCACAATTATAGAAGGAATTTACTGAGTTTGCCTTTACAAAGACAAATAGGTCTTTAGTTTATAAGGCACAAGAGAGTACAGTGTCAAGTCTGATCTCTATACTTATGGGCCCTTGAATTTCATGTTCTTTATCAAACTTCTTGCTTTTCTTTGAACTACTGTATAACGGTAAGAAAGATAGCCAATCTTCCTTTTAGACTCTAAGGAACTCAAAACAATTCTGCCTCTGAGTAATAACTCACCTTTCACTTAAAAAAATAAATCAAAAATCCTTAGTTGTAAACTGAATTTTCTCAGTTTTAGTTACTGCAGTTGGGTTTCATTATGCCTTTGTCTGAAAGATTGAAGAGCCCTCTCCAGCTAAACAGTAGAGTTGGTAACAAAAGAGCTTTGTACAGAGTTCTGCAATTACCTTCACAAAAGCCCAGAAATCTGGTTGTGCTCTTACGGAAGGCCAAGACAGTTTGAAAAAAAAAAAATGTTTTATGCTTTTTGGTCCATCTATTTCAGCATCTGGCGTTTCTTTGTCATACTGACCATCATCCCTTTTTGCCAGTGTTTTTAAACTGTGTGGTAGCAACATTACCTGAAAAACATGAGGAATGGATTTAGATGAGGCATCAGTATTCGCTTACCACAAAGCATAAAGGACTTAGCCCCCCCCAGACTTGTCATACCCTAGCTCAGGTACTAAGAAAACTCTCTTACAAGAATATCTGAGCAGAAGATTAGGAGAGATTAAAAGTAATTTTCTTACTTAGTTTATACACTTCAGTGATCAGGAATGAAAATTCAAGCCTTTGAATCCTTGAAAGCCATAAAGAGCTGTACAAGTCATTTTGTTTTAGGAGACAGACTTTCTCATCACTACAAATTTACCACCATAACTGAGTAGTCAGTCATTGGATTCAAGTGTGAGTGTTAGAGACTAAATGGGAAAATTAGTTTGAGGCATCACGGATTATTTTCTTGGTATAAAAAAAATACAAACAAGTAGTAGTGAAGCACATTTAAGTCTGTCTCTGACAGAACACAAGATATGCAAGGGAAAGATAGGCTCGTAGCTGCATTTACAGGACTGGCAGGTTTTAACATTGTCTCTGTCACAGTCTTCCTGTCTGATCTTAGACAGATCACTAGTTGATGCTTCTACATTCTCCCTGCAGTAAAATGTGGATTGTTAACAATGTCCATTTCTGTATGTAATGATTATAACTATATTTGAGAGCCTTGGGGGTAATTTGTTCTGTGTTAGTTTGTGGAAAGACTGCGGATTGTTTAACTGGTGTAGAGACTAGCAATATTTTAGCTTTTCCACAGCCCGCTGCATCTAAAAGGTGGGGGGCTGTCCTATTCCTCAACCAGCCTATTCCTAAATTAGAAAATCTCATTATTCCGAGGTGTTCTTATCCACCAGCTGAAGGTTACTGTCATCACAGGTGAGCTAAGGGATGGGGTAGGCGGGAGAGTTTCTGCACTCTGGGCTTGGCTCTATTAGCTCAAATAACATTAGGAGGTATCTTAAGACTTAAGATTTGTGGTAAAGTGAAAAGAAATATATGTACTTTCACTTCTACCTGGTGAGCTGTGGGGTTAAGAAAAATTAAGTGCCTAACTTACAACATCTTTCAATGGGAATACAAAGAGTCCCTAAAGGGATGTGTGCCTCCCTCAGATATCTCTCTCCTAAAGCTCCATTTTTAATGAGAATTGTGCATGCAATTCAAGAACACCTACTTTTGTTACAGCTTTTTTCCAATCAGAGCAAAATAGTTCCAATATCCCATACTTGTGTATCTAAAAGACAAGTATGTGCACTGGAAAAGGTATGTATAGCACAGTTAATGTACCTCCACTGTTTAAGCTTACTAATTAATGTATAAAGTATGTCCCCTTTTCCTTTTTGCAAGAAAAGGTACTCACTAAGCCAAAAGGCTCAGATATGTCTCATCTTTTAAAAATTACACAGGAAAAAAAATCATAGGAGTTTTTTTGTGTACCCAGCCATTTTATGGCAGAATGCTTTAGTAGGTTTGATCTAAATATTTTTCAGTTAATTTGAAGCTCTCCAACTGACTATAATGGAACTTCTGTCCTGTACTGCATTACTCTATCAAAAAGGGAACTCACACAGTAGTACATGACAGCAGGTACTCTACTGAGATTAGGAGAGAATATTTTTTTCACAAAAGAGTACATTCAACAAACATGCAAGTCTATAATTAATAATTTGTTCTAATGTATGTCCCTCAGTCTTTACATTATGTAATGTGTATAGTTAGTGAAATCAGTTTAGTATTATATGCCCAGCTTTGATTGCCTTTGATTTCTCAGGGAATTTACCTAGGGGTAGTGGCTTACTCTCTATCAGTGGTCAGAATTATCTATGTCATCATTGAAAAAATTTTTATCTTTGGATTCATGAACTTTCAAAAATGTCTCAAAATTATATGGTAGGCAAATACAACACCTTAATTAAGGTATATGAACAAGTACATTTCTAACCTCTATTGTCCCACGGGGGGAGGGGAAAATATGTTTTTAAGATGAACTAGGAAAAAAACAAACCAAAAACAAAAAACCACAAAACAACAATAAAAAAACCACTTGGCCTAATATCGAGAAATGTTTTCACTGGGATATAGCTGAATAAAACATCAGGCTTCTTCAGCAAGTAACAGCTTCTGACTACTCCCTGATGGATGTGCTTGAAAGCAAATGCTCATCCTTTGCTTACTGACAAAGGTGACCCTTTGATATTCTGAGCACTTGATGCTGACAACCAAATCCTGAAATATGTGTATAAATTTTATAAGCTATATAAAAGTGTGTGTGGCAGGGAGGAAAGGAGGGGGATGGAGAAGGGAGGATGCAGACAAACACTAAAACAAATGAGAACCCACATTCAGATTTAAATGAAGACTTAACAAGAAGGAAATTAATTCATATCCACAGTTTAGCTGAGTCTTTAATCTATTTGCATGCCTGGATCATTTAGTTCTACAGTTCAGAAGTTGGAGAAAGGAAAAATAACTCCATGCTGTCATGTTATCAGAGAATCATAGAACTATAGAATGGTTTGGGCTGGAAGGGACGTTGAAGATCATCTAGTTCCCACCCCCCTGCCATGGACAAGGACACTTTTCCACTAGGCCAGGTTGCTCAAAGCTCCATCCAACCTGACCTTGAACAGTTCCAGAGATGGGGCATCCACAGCTTCTCCCGGCAACCTGGTCCTGTGCATCACCACCCTCATAGTAAAGAAAATGTTCCTCATCTTTGTTTCTAAACAGAAGTTTGTGTTGTGTAAACAGATAATTAGGGATTTTTGTGAGGTAACAGGTACAATCTAAAAGGCTGCACATTTACTTCTCAACAGGACCCTCTTGAGGAAGGCTGCTCAACTAGGAATATGTTTATGGGAAACCTTAGCCAAGGCTACCATTGAGTAGATTCTTCTTTCAAATGAGTATTCCTCAAAGTGCTTTACTCGGGATGTGAACGGATAGCTCATGTGACCTGAATGTTGCAACAGAAGGGTGTAGGCAATGTCTGAAAAGTCATAGTCATTGGGGAAGGTTCTTAAATTCTGAAAACAGGGAAAGTCACACCTGTTCTAAAGAAGGGCAAGAAGAAGGATCTGACAATTAGAGACCGGCTAGCTAGACTTCAGTTCCAGGGAAGGTCATGAAGCAAAGCCACTGGGAAGATAAATCCAGGCACATGAAGAAAAAGAAGCTGATTTGGAACAACCAACATGGATTTAGTAGTGGAGAATCATGCTTAACTAACCTGATTGCCTTATGTGATGGCATGGATGGCACTGTGGACAAGTAGAGCACAGTGGATATTGCAGGACTTTAGCAAGGCCTTTGACACAGTCTCCCATAGTATCCTGACAGACAAATCAGTGAGATATGGACTAGATACATGTCCAATAAGGTGGGTGGAAAATTGGCTGGATAGCCAAGCTCAGAGGGTTATGATCTGTGGTATGAAGTCTGACTGGTGGCTGACTACTAATGATGTTATTCAGGGGTTGATACTGTGGGTCAATCCTGCTTAATGTCTTTATTAATAAACTGAAATGACAGAATGCATTCTCAGCAGTTCTGAAAGTCATAAAAAAATGGAGGTTGCATAGGTGAAATGTTCTCAATACTGAGAAGGTAGAGCTTCTATCTGGAGGGACCTCAGCAGCCTGGTGAAATGGATTGATGGAAAACTCATGAAGTTCAGCACATGCAAATGTGAAGGCCTTCATCTGTGCTGGAATAATCCCTTGCAGCAGTACAGGCTGCATAGATCACAGTTTTGCAGCAAAGGATCTGGGCATTCTGGTAGACAAGAAGTTGACCATGAATCAGCAGCGTGTGCTTGGCAAGAATAAACCCAACTGGTTTGTTTAAGCAAAGCATAGCCTGCTGATTGAGGGCACTGATCATTCTCCATTCAGAGTTTGTGAGAATACAGCTGGACTACTGCATCTAGATTTGTCCGACCTCTGTACAAGAAAGATATTTACATATTGCACATATTGTAGTGAATTTAAAGAAGAGTCACCAAGAGGGTTGGGGGGCTGGAGCATGTGACGTATGAGGAGAGGAGAGAGAAATGGTTTTGTTTAGATTTAAGAAGAAAAAGCTTATTGTTGTTTACAGCTACCTAATGTGAAGGTGTAGAGAACGCAGAGCTAGTGAAGACAGTAATAGGATGGAAGGCAATAGACACAAGTTGCAATGAGGGAAATTTTGGTTAGATATTAGGAGAAAAAGAAGTAAAAGGAGAGCTGGTAAAGCACTGAGTGAAGTGCCCAGAGAAGCTGTGGAATCTCCATCCTTGAAGGTACACCAAACTTGCCTGGACACAGCCCTGAGCAGCCTGCTCTAATTTGACTGGTTTCAAGCAGATTGGACCAGATAGCCTCTAGAGATTTCTTCCAACCTTAATCATTCTGTGATTCTGTCTGGCAGGAGTGATATCCAGTCCCAGACTTCAGGTGATAATTCAAGATCCAACATTTTCTGTCTAGAAATGAGGGCTCATTTTGACTGGAGAGCCTGAAATTCTTCTGGTGACAATATTTGTGCCCTATGCTATTCAAATTATATCATATCTAGCATTCGTGAAATAAAAGAATTCTTTCTGAAGCACATATAATTGGTGTGATCCAATCAGTCCAAATAATCTAAAAAGAATTTTTCATAAAATATTTTTTGTACATAAAATAATAGGCATTTGCATAAGGTGAGTTTATCAGGGTGAATGATATAGATCTTGACAGGCTTTGTTACGTGGAAGCAGTATGAGGCTTAAGCTCACACTAGTTTGCAGTTACTACGAATATACGTGCAAGAGCTTTATGCACAGGGCATTAACTCTTGGCCTGCAACCCCCTTGGCAGATGTTCTTCCCTACATGTACAGGACACTCTGTGAGGAATTTTAGCTGTTGCAAGCAGCGCTAACTCTGCGTTAAGCCACTGACCTGAAATGTGTAAAACCACAGAAAGAGCATGGAGTGGAAAGAAACTACGAATGCTCTGACACCTCTGTTTGCATGCCCTTTAAATCCTCTGCCCTGATCAGCTTGATTGTAAGAGCTGCTAGGTAAAAGGCAGCATGCCATAGAGCCAAAGGTAGAGTTATACTGTTTAGTTTTGTTTTTTAGGGAGAACTTAACCTTCCGTTAATGACCACATGATGCTAAACACATAAGTTATATAAATAACTCAATGTTGCCTTCCAACATGAAGACATAGTACAGGCAAAGCTGACAAACATGCGAAAGACGACTGAATGATCATTATGCGAATCTGTGCAGGACAGTAAAACCTTCTTTGCTCCAGTCAACATCTAATGATGAAATATCACTTGATGTTTTACAAAATGACAAATTAAGAAACAGTGCCAGACAGATGATATCCCTATGCAGCGAGGCCATTCCAGCTGAGCTCTTCTGGACCCCTGCTCTGTACAGCAGAGCATACGCAAGTTGGGGATAGAAGGGCTGCAGTCTTCTTTGGGTTATATGACTCCAGAACAAACAACTGTGAAAAGAAAACAGTGGGAAGGGTATTTCCAGCATAAGCATTTGCTGACTTGTTTTTCCCCTTCTCATTTAATGTGCATTTTTAACTTCTTGGTCAATCAATGTTTTATTTCTTTGCAACCTTTGTTGTTCTGAGTATTTATGTGAAATTAGAAAAGAGAAAGGATTGGTAATTTTTTTTTCTCTTTTCCCTCCAGAGGTTGATTCTTCCCTTTCCTTCATCTGGCACTTCAGACTTTCACAATAACTACAAGCTTCACTGAACCCTGAAGTACTTGCAAGTGCATGCTGAGGTTTGTTTCACCCCATTAATGGTGAAAGCAAGCCACAGTCTGCATTAGCACATACGGATCAAGAGTGGCTATTCACATCACAACACGTTTTCAGTTTGTGTTTTGAAATTTTACACTGACTGGCCACAGATCTCAATCTGCTGCTGCCCCACTGTGAACCTGTGTTCACCGATGAGGGAAACAGCAGCAAAAGAAAAGGGAGTCACAGACAACACGAGTTTCATTTAATAAAGAGATGTCTCTAAGCTTTATGATTTAATATTTTTGGTGAGCCAACTGTAAACAACAAATGGTGGAATAACAATGGTTCTTTTTCTTGAGCCTGAAAGAGGGATACTTCTATTTTTGCTGTTGCTAGCCTGCAAGTTCTGTATTCATGGCATTGCAGCTTTATAGTGAGGACTTTATTGTGCTATACAGACAAATAAGAAAATGGTAGTCACAGCTCCAAAGACCAGCGATCTAAATCATGCAAAATAAATCATGAACTTCGCCTGCAGTCTCTCCCTGGGGAGAAAGATTAATGTGTTCAGTTATTTTTCTACAGCCAGAAGTCTAAGGGCTCAGGATTTAAGAAGACATGCAGATAGCTGACCAGGATAGGACAGGATGATCTGTGGAAAGATGTGGCCCAAAATGTAAACACTGGTCATTAGCATATGGAAAACAAAATTGTTTAGCTTGAGGCACAAAAAATCAAAAATAAAAATTAACAGAGATATTGGTTTGAGGGTCCCAGAATTTGCTTGCTTCTCTAGATAGAATGGGAAGAAGGGGAGGAGGTTATGTACCGTTACAATGTAATTACCATCGTGTGCCGTAATGTAGGAAATGTGCTATGTTTGAAACAGATGGTTGTAAGGCTCTTATCTTGTGCAATATATTTGGGTACAAGGATGATGCCAAGTAGATTCACAATTATGATGATCGTAAACATTAACCATGCTGTATTTCCTGCCTTTTCATTTTCTGAATAACTAACTTGCCCATCCCACCCATTTCTCATTCTCTCCTTTCTTAGCCCTCATATGACGGTTTAAAATCTGCAAGCTGTTTCTGGATTGTCGTCCTGGGCCTCTTCTGGCATCTCAGCTGTCCCTCATTTCAGAGTTATCTCTATTCCACAGAGACTGAGAGGACAAAGAACTTCTATCAGCGCCAGTAAATCTTTCAAAGAGGAATCTAAGACAAGTGTGTGTATGGGTGTGCAATCCAATATAGGAATGAAGGGCAGTTGGGAAAGTCAAGTGCTGGAATATAAAATATGAATGATGGATGAGGAATAAAGGAAGTGCAGATGCGCCACGGCATTTGTTCTACCTTTTAAGAGAATGATGAGTATTCAGCCTATTGAAGCTGGAGGCAGGTGACCTAATCATTTAAATAGGGAAGGGAAAAAGGGCTTTTTTAATCTCAGTTGAGAAATTTGTGACTTTTAGCTGTACATGAGGTCATTCAATCTTCCTTTGTACCAGTTTCTTCATGTGTAAAAGGCTGGTCTCAATGCTTCTTTCACCACAGAGTTAAACATATCATTACAAATAACTAGTACTGGTATATGTAAAGGACCCTGTGACTTTCCTGTCAGGAGCAAGAGCAGGAGTGCCATAAATGGCCCACAAAAGCCCTATGCCCTGCTAAGAGAGAAGTTCCTCTGCAAAGCAGACAGCCGTTAGTGCTCCCTGAGGACCACAGCACCCTCACACAGGTGGCATGCTGGAGGGACCCTAAATCTGGTGAGCTGCATAACTTCAGTCCTCCTTCTTCTGCATGGTAAAGGGTGTGGAGGTCCTCTGATAGGCACAGCGTAAAGTCAAATTTTGTGTGCATGTTTAGCTGTGACAGAAGACCGTGGAGGACTTCCTGGGGACAGGGGTCCAGCTCAGAGTCTTGTGTACGCTGTGGGCAGTGCTGCAATCCACAGAGCACCTCAGATTGACTGATGCACCCTAGGGATGTCTGAAAGCTGTCTTCAGTTTTGCTGTGAGCCACTTCAAGGCCAAGAATTGTTCAGGAGTGAGAGCTCATTCAGATACTTCAAGCCTGGCTCTTGGGCTGCTAGTTCTCCTGGAAGCAGGGTGCAGAATCTAGACCTGGAGAAAGGATATTCTGAGCATCAAAATAAATTGAAAACTGTTTTGAGTAGACTCCCTGAATAAACAGAATTTGCAAGTGGAACTTCTAATTTTAGGCCTCGCAAAGCTCACAAAGAGTTGCTGTGTTCAGATCAGGAAACTGAAAACATCAGGTGTATATCACACTGCAAGTTATAAGGTAAAGAAAACAAATACCAAGCAAATGTTTGCCAATGGAACTGCATAAAGGATGTTAAAAGTGCAGATGGGAAGAGTCATTTTAGTCTGAGTTTTCACTTCTTGCTTTTTTGCACGAACAAAAGTTTTCATGGTAAGTGCAGAACGCTAGTGTACTAAAGGCCAGAGAGAAAGTGAAGATTTCTCTTGCTAGTTATCATGTCATCCAATGAAGATATGATACCTTTTAACCATTGCAGTAATGTGACCTATTACTGCCTCAAATGATGAAAATGCATGGACTGTGTTACAAGACGGTATTTTTCCTTGTTTAAATAGCCTCTTGTGTATGCTTACAGCCAGATATTTTTGTCTCAGTATGTGTCTTAGTCCCACCACTTGTAAAGGTTTGGAGAGATTCTACCTTTTGTTTGGTTTGCTTCTGGTGAAAAACACTGCAAGGGATGGTTCTGCTTGCCTTCAGAATAGCTGTAGCCAGAAGCAAAATCAGGCAAAGAAAGAAAAACAGTACTGAAACTATATTGTGATACGATTTAGTTCATCCCCTCCTCCTCCAAAGCAGGATCAATGCTACCTTAAACCATTCCTGACAGAGGGGAATTTATCTTTCCCAGTGGTTCAACACAAAACAAACAGATTCTGGTTTTGCCTAGAGTAATGCAGTATCCTTTTTGCTTTGCCAAGCCACAGAGCAGCAGGACTTCATCTTCCTTCAAAAATGGAGTTGTCAGCAGAAGATGATTGTTTATGATGGGTTGTACAGGTACTAACATCAGATAGCTTCCAGGTGAGCATACTGCTTGGACTATAAGAACATCAATAAGATACAGCAAAAATTAAAAGTATGTCTGGAAGTTTCCCTTCAGTGCCAGGCAGACAGAGTGTGACAAAACTGTTTCACAGTTGTGCCTCTTGTTGTCAGGATAGCAAGTTGTTCCTCTCCACTGCAGACTTCCAGAAGATGTTTCTGGTTCAGTGAGTAAGATCTAAGCCTTGTTCAGATCTTTCTTTAGTCTAAAGCAAAGAGGCATCCTATTCCTTTACACAACAAAGATTTGCAGGTTTGTGCTCTAACGAGACCACTCAATGATGGATGCCAGTACATGGATTTAATGCAGCCAATGGGACAGCCATGCAAAGCCATCAAGTGCATACAAATGGTAACTACACCTTTGAGTATAATCTGGTAAGAGGGCAGATTTTTTTCACTCTTTTGCCCAGGAATATCTGAAGACCTCTAGGGAATGTGGCATATACTTCTATACACAGCTGCACTACCACTTCATCATTTACCTGTCATTTAGAGATGCATTCATCCCAGCCCTTTAAAATTGTACTAAGCAGCCACAGGTACAACTATATCTCTTTTAAAACCCAACTCTAATGTTGAGGATTTTGGCTAGGTAGTAGTACTGGGCACGTCTCTACTTCGATGCTCATGTAATCCTTTTATTTTATTTTGGGACCAAGTCCCTGCCAAGTGCCATAATTTCTGAACCAGAAGAAAAGATATCTTCAGGTTAAAATGTCACTGTGCCCATCAGTCACACTTCAATGAATAGCAGTAGCTTACAAGTTATTCTTCAGTGGAAAGAATAATTCCAGCCTAGAACTTTTCTGCAAGTTCCTTATATTATTACGTCTGAGACTAATCAAGACTGGAGGTGTGAATTTCTACTCTTTTTAAAAGGTTTGATTTCGTGAATATACAGGAATGAAGTTCAGGAATACAAGAACTGGATGATAATAAAATGGTGGATCTGATTTCAGAACCACAGCATACAATCAACTTGTATGGATAACACGGGGAGCTTCTTGTTGGCAGCTACATACTATTGTCCAGCCTGATACAGCAGCACATTTGGGCTGACAGTAAAGTGTGTAGCATACAAAACCGGGGAGCACTTTTTAATAGCTGACAGTACCCATGGATAAAAAAAAGGGCTAGTTTGTTTTGTATGTGCTTAGGCAATTATGTCCTAAAGGATGGAAAGCATTTTGGTTCATTGGATATAGGGTATACAGGGTATGGAGCACAGCAGTGCTCTGGCCCATGACTCGGATGATGCTTCGGCGTTGTCTTCAGTACTGCCTTGACTTCTGTCATCACAGGCATTACGCTTCTTTTTTATTATCTCAAACCTGAATGCAGTTCCCTTCATTTTTCTTTCCCTTCTCTCTAAAACTGTTATGATATAAATGTGTTTTTTGTAGTATAAACAGTTACAGGATTTTACAACTGTAATTTGGGCAGTTTATAGCAATAATGCTGTTAGTTAGAATCTTTCACAGCAGACTTCTTGTATCTCTAATATTAATGTAGATGTTTGAATTAAACAGATGCTAACAAATGAAAAGACAGAAATAAAATCAGCCCAATTGTTCTGGTTCTGGTTAAAGCAGAACCGATTCTCTTTTAGTGCTTTTTCCTTACAGCTAAATTCTTCTAAGTAACTGCATTTTTCTGAAGCTGGCTGCAAATTTTAGACACTGTCCGCTCCAAAGCTGAGAACGCCTAATGTTTATAGTTTTACTGAGCTAACAGTAGGAAGGGAATGCAGAAAAAGGCCCAGGTCTATAATTATTACTATAGCAGCTAAGGTAACTTATATGGAATTTCTTTTTTATAATTATGATGTTAATGCCCACCAGCTTTAGCCACTAAACACAAAAAAACCCAGAAGATCCATGTCTGACTGCTTATACAGTAAGACATAAGCACAATTCCCCCTCACATACATATATTGCTATTGTTTTAAAAGATTTTCCTGTTCACTTTTCTTTGTGATCTAAGAGAATAAAAAGGCTATAACCAAATATTCTTATCATTTCTGGTTCATGTTTAAGGTAAAATATAGTCCTCTGACAAAAAAAAAGAAAGCTTCATAAACATGTTCATTATTCTCATTTGCCCACACCAATCAAGTTTAATTGCTCAGTTAAATTGCCTGGTTACCTCAATTTGGAGACATTCAGCTGTTTCTATCATTTATCTTCACACCAATACTCAACTTTCTCTAATAATAAACGGCTGCTCTTCCGTGCCTCATGGCTAATTGTTCAATTACAAGGGTGTGAGCAGTTCTGGCATTTGAAAGGCGTGTGAAAGGCCACTTGTGAACAGCCCAGGGACACAGAATCAATGACATTTATACATTATGTGTCATTTCTATGCTTTGTAATAGTAAGTGTATTAAAGCACCAATCGGCAGAAGAACAACTTTTAAAAATAACATCCACATTTTTTTCTCTCTCAATGACTCCAGTTCAAAGTTTCTTCACTTTTTGGTCCAACTGGACCATTTTTTAACTGTCTCTCAGCAAACTCATCCTGAAGGAATATTCACACCCCCCTCAGTCACTCTGAAACCAATAGCTTTTGCTCAAATTCTGCATCGGAGACAGTGGGGGCCTTCGGGCTGAGCAAGTTTAATATCAAAATCCACAGTGAAAATGACAGGCTGTAGGACTCATCTCAGCATCACATGATTTATCTTTGGAGAAAGAGATCCCCATTACCCCGACACACACAGCCCTGCCCCAGAGACTGAGAAACAGGAGAGAGTGTGGAGGACTGCTGTCTTTTGTTTTCTTTTTTTTTTTTACTCCATATTTCTTATCTGTAGTTTTTTTGTCCTTCACTGTCTCATCTTCTGTTTTTACTTGTACTCTCTTTAGGTAATCTTTTTCTCCTGACTCTTCTCCTCTGCCCCCATTTGGTGTCCCTTTCCTCTCCTCTATCTTGATTTCTCTTTGGGAAGTTTCCTCTCCATCCACATCTGTCTTTCTAGTTCTTCCCTCTTACCCTCTTCTGGCTTTTTTTCTTGCCCTCTTATCTTCCCTCTCTAATTCTCCTCTCTGAGGACTCTCTGCCTTTGGCTTTTTCCTGTAGATTGGACTCAATGGTACCCTTTGTGAATGTTGATTATCCTGGTTGGAGCTCTATGAGTATTACACCAGCTGAGTAGCTCTTCATTTGAAACATGCCTTGCAGCCATTTAGCAGGAAAGGAGTGTCGCATCCAACTTTGACTGACAGCTGATTGGCAGGCAAGAAAAGCAGCCACCATCTCTCATGGGAATGCTCAGAAGCTTACAGCAGGAGACAAAATGTCAAACCGTTGTGATCTGCAGCCTTTGCTAAGCAGCTTGAGGGATCAAACTAGATCAGACACAATCCTGGTTTTGTTTGGAAAACTAAGCTGTATTGTTTCTATTTTGAATGTCATCATCAATAGCATAATTTCTGCATTCTGCAAGAGAAACTGCTATAGAATATGGCACCTTGGGCAGTGTAGACTGTCTTTAGACTTACCACAGGTGCATTAGCTCTACAATTCACATAAAGGTTGTTATCTACATGGGGCTATGCTGCTCAGGTAGGTGGATATTCTCAGAGTTAAAATGTGATTTTTTTTTTTTATTATTATTACAGACCCTTTTCTAATGGTAAGCATGCTTTGAGCTTAGAAATTTTCAGCTGCCTGTTGCTTCTTAGTGTACAGTGTGCTTCGATTCTTTGTGATAGCATGGCTTGTGGTATTATGGTCATGTCACAGAGTCCTCAGTGGCACCACAAAACCTCATCAGAAAATGTCTGCAGCATTGTTGTGTGCAGTGGGGAATAAAAAGGGAAATGGTTGCCTTTTGCTGGGTAGAAAGAATCCTCACCAAAATACGGGTTCTGTGAATCTTAAATATCTTGGACCAAAACCTCTTCTATTTTATACAGTTAGAATCTAACAAAATTAATGACCATGAAGGAAAATGCAGATTACACTTTAAACCTAAATATCTGGCCTAGACAGCCCTATAATTAAGCTGCATTATTTCCAGACAAAAATAAAAGGGAAAATATTTAATGTAATTGTGCATGATCAGCCATGGAACTTGCTGGTTAAAGAAGGAACTTCCTATTGTTGAGTACAATTTGAAGCAGAAGGGTACTAACCTTCCCGCTGAATTACTCCTCAGCGGAAGCCGGACAGACGAGAAGGTGAACTAAAAGTTGTAGCAAGCATTGCTCTTACCTACTTGCTATTGCTGGCTTTGTAGTGCTTCTAAAATCAAAACATAGATGCATATGAAACAACCTTACCTTGCCGACATATTGGTAGTCAGTTCCTGTGTATTCCTCCAATAAGAAGAACTGATTCCACATCCAGCTCCTTTTGGAACGATGGAGGTCTCGCCTGCTGTTTCCAGACAATACCAAAACCTTTTCCTTTTCTGGAAAGCCACTAGTCCTTTTGGATAACGGAGTTAAGAAACTTTGGTGGGGCTGACCAGCCCAAAACAGCAGCCAGAAGCAATGGTAAGTTCTCATCACGGCAACACGAGAAGGTCTAAATAATGACTTTTTTTTCTTGTCCTCAGACTAAGCTACTTTACTGCATTGAATCCAACTTCATGCTGTCTTCCTTCTTTAATTAGTCTTTGCAGTCTCAAAGGATCTCTAAAAAGAAAAATAACAACTTTTAAAGCATTTTCAAGGATATTTAACATTCATCAGAACAGCAAATAAGTCCAAAAAGCAGAAGAGTAATAGTGATTGTCGAAAAGCTGGGCTGGTTCTGCTTCAAAACGTTGCAAGTGGTCCTTCAAGTAATCTGAGTGAATCTATATTGAGTAGGAGGAAGGAGTGCTGATGTTTGGGTTTGTGGGGTTTTTTTTCTCCTTTAACTCCATTTACTTCCATTCACCAGCTCAGGCAAACCAGGCTTTTCTCTTTTTACTGCCTGGACTTTGGGATGTAACTGATTAGTTTCTGACTGGGGTTCTTGATGAGGTTACCTTATTACAGCGAATAAGGGCTAGCAAGTGTGCACACCATCTTCCCAGGAGGCATTCTGTTGCTATAGTTATGGGCTGAAGAACTTGGACTTGGATAACTCCAGGATTTTTCCCTCACATTTAAGGAGTTTTGCCTTTGACTTTATTTAGGAAGGGTCAGGTAAACAAGTTAGTGAAATCAATGTGCGTATTTTTCAATATCCCCCTCTTACTAGACCTGTTTGAAACCACGTAGGAAGTGGACATTATTGTCTCTTCAGTTACCTCCTGCCAGAGTTTTGTACTGAGTTTTTGACCTTTAAATACACAGTTATATACATAAATGCTTTCATTAATAACTTCTACAAATAAAAAAATTTGTCCAGTTCTTCTCTGCCCGTGGGTTTGTACTAGCTACTTCTTACTGCTATTGTTAATACTAAGTATCTGTGCACCTACAAAGTAATTAAGGAAATAATCCTTATCTCTGAAGATGGCATGATTTTCATCACGACAGAAGTTATATTATTATACTATAGAACTTATACTGTTATACTATAGAAGTACCATTGTGTAGTGTGGACAGATCTTCTGTTTTTAAGAAAGTTGAAAGATTCTATTCAGGAAAAAGAAATGATACTACGTGTCTCAGGTAATCAGTCATGCAAAATGCCTAATGAACAGCTCTGGAACATTTTATGATCTGAAGATATCAGAATTACTTAACAGAAACATTCCAAAGTATATATTTTTCACAAACACTTTGTTAAGTTTTTAGTCCAAACAGATCCATAGTCTTAGAGAAGGATAATTTGATTAATTTTCATTTGGTTTCACACAGCTGCTCTTTGGAAAAGTTATTTTTTTCAATATCCTGATCAAAACACCACAAATCTTTCTGAACCACCTCAAAATTCAACACAGCAGCTCTCAATATTTGTAAATAAAGATTGTGGAATGACTGTCTGACTATACCAAATTCAAAAGAGAATTTTTTGTTTGTTTTATTTTGTAAGTATTTCACACAACACTACTTGGATCGTACTCTATATCAAAGGCCATTTTTTTCCATATATTATGTGTGCTTGTTTTTTAAGGTGTAAATCAGGCAGAATTTAGCCTTTACACTAGGCTAGGAGCTACACTGATGGACTTAAAGCCTCAGGTTGACTATTCTTCTGGTTGTCATTGCTCTTAGTAATAAACTGTATAAAATAACCTCAAGACTCTTATAGTTCCTGTTAGCAAATCATTTTCAATAAAGAAATACCACTTAGCTTTTAGATGGATAGTAGGTAATGGAACAGGGCTGTTCAAACAATATTGTTTTACTGCTTCACAAGGTAAAAAGGTAACTTCGGGGTGAGGAGTCAGTTTTTCAGCATTTAGAGGAAGAATGGAAAAGGTACAATTAATTACGAAGCACTGTAGTTTCCTCCGGAGAAGAGTAAAGGTTTGTAGTTAGCTCTCATTAGTGCCAGATAACCTTCTGTAGGTAAAACAAACTTTGTCCTGCAGATCAGGGGAGCTGTGTTCACATAAGGCTTTCAGAGTTGTGAGACAGACACACAGGTGTATATGTACTCACATGTGTGTAAACACGCACACAGACACACACAGAGATACACCTGCTAGAAGAGCAAGAACAGACCCGCTGCCCACCGTGAGAAGACCTTCACAGAGGAGGAGCAGAAAAAGCCAGTGTGACTAAGCTTTAGGATGTGTTCTACAATTGCCCTCAGAATGATTCATGGTGCGCTGGTAAATAAATGTGTGGGTTCCTGGAGGAGTACACCATCGACAGGACAAGGAGCAATGGGCACAAACTGAAGCAGAGGAAGTTCCGTCTGAACATGAGGAAGAACTTCTTCCCTCTGAGGGTGACGGAGCCCTGGCACAGGCTGCCCAGGGAGGCTGTGGAGTCTCCTTCTCTGGAGATATT
>Ga0065711_1027213_pt1 | contig 52448 bp, 37 predicted proteins | sample Hoacrofraction12_FD_59098 | JGI IMG/M metagenome (GOLD analysis project Ga0065711, IMG submission 59098) | Hoatzin crop microbial communities from Cojedes, Venezuela - Epithelial fraction 12 v2 (version 2) | ecosystem: Host-associated > Birds > Digestive system > Esophagus > Crop | place... | reverse complement strand
TTGTTCCTTTTTTTTTTTTTTTTTGTAAGCTTATGTGTTCTTTCTCAAAATAAAGTTTCTCTCTAGGTAGAGTTTAAGACTACAAGGATACTTTGAATAGGATCATTCCCTCCAAACAGGATTTTTTTGAAAGCAAGTGGTATTTGTGGAACCTCTAGGTCTCAAGTAGCTGTTTGACTATGTTAGACTGTTTAGAACATTCCCATCAAATTTCATACCAAGAAAAGGCCCCAAAGTCCTTCTTTTCCCCTTTGCTCCAGATGCACAAATGACAAGTGACAGTGTAGTCTGAGGGAGATAAATGATGTAGACATTTCTTTTTATCGATTTACCTGGTGGTTTCATGATCCATGTGTCCCTTTTGCTTGTTCTGTCTCCCAGATGTAGATGAGTGTGCTGGAAATATGGACCGCTGTAATCGAAACGTTTCAAGATGTATCAATACAGAAGGGGGCTACGTCTGTAAATGCCGGGAAGGCTACACTGGAGATGGAGTCCATTGCTACGGTACGGGCATGTGTGAGGGCTGTGCTGTGTCTGGGAGGCTGGGGCAGGATCAGTGAGCAAGAGACACATCTGGTGATTTGAGCTAGCCTTGCATCAAGGTTTGAAGCTGTCAAATGAGCTGTTCTGGTTCTTTTTGAAAAATCTGGTAGGGGCATGGGTCCTAACAGCGGCTCCCCCAGACAGTTGACATTTATCGTTTCTTCCCTTTTCATTCTTTCCTTCCCGTTTGAAGCGTGGCAACCTCAGCAACTGATCAATATGCAAGGCCTGTATTTGTCGGTGGATACCTCCTCTCAGTGTTTGCACTATTTTTAGTAGCTACAGCAGGAGAGAGAGGAAGAGTGAAAGGGAGGAGGGAAATGGAGGTGAAGCAGTAGAGCTTTATTGGAAATCGTTGCCATGAATTTAAACGAAAGCAGGTATTGAGTGTGTCATAATACTCATCAAATAATTCCAGGTCGGTTTAACAGGCATGAGGTTCAAGGTGTTGACACTGACAACTTGAGTACATTTAGAGTCTTGTTAATAACCAGACGCACTGATTTTCCCATCCAGCTCTAATGCCAGGTCTTTACTTCATTCCTTATGTTTCTTAATTTTTTAATCCATTTTAGTAGCAAATATGAAGGAACAGGAAGGCTTTTCTCACCAGTATTTGACTAGCGCAGTTTGTTCAGAGCTTTATGAGTGTCTTGGCTTTTCTTTTGTCCCTTTCTTTTTCCTTTCTCCTTTATAACCAAATTCAAAGCCCATTAAATTTGACTCAATTCTTACATAGTCTTTACTGGACTTTGGTTCTTTGACACAGATAAGGATGAATGAAAAATTAAGAACAATGTCATTATTATGGGCAGGGTGTGGAAAGCATCGGAGGCCAGAGGTCTGAGAAGGCATTCTGCCTATAGTGGACAGAGATCTGGAGCTCATGTCTTTGAGAATGTTAGGAAGGGCAGACAGAAGTGACAAGCTCCTCTTGCTGTCCCAGCACCAGCTACAAGGCACATCCCCAGGCAGCTCTGGGCTCTCACTGTCTGTGGTATAGTTGCTCAGCTAGAATGATTGTGGTACCTACCACTATTATGGAAAAACAGTCCGTTATTCTCCTGAAGTCTTCAAGTCCAGAATATGGTATGATATGTTTTCTCAGTATTTTATAAATGTTTTCACAGTATTTTATAAATGGTGCAATCTTTTTATGATGTAAACAGAATGGAAACTAATTTTGTGCTTGATGACTTGAAATGTACTGTAAAAACCAGAAACTGGTAAGTGATTTTATATTTCCGTTTTAGATGCCTGCATACATGCACAGAATTTTTGTTGGTACATCCAGAAGTGGTACAAGATGAGTTCATGTTGTGTTGTTGAAATCACATTTCTTGGAATATGCTGCAACAGCTTTGTTCCTATATTTTTGCTTTTAAAAGTGCTCTGAATTTTCTGTGCTGCTCTGGGCCAGATTCTGTTAATTTTACTGTAGAAAATGTCACAGTGGTTTAAGCAATAATTTCACACAAATTGAGTTAGTTGATCTGTGATTTTCTTTCCCCAAAGTCAATCTGGCACATGTGTTCTGCTGACAGTTAGTAAAATGAGTCAGAGGCTCCCAAACTCTGGTTTGTTCACACCCCCCCTTTTCAAAGCTCCGGCTTTTGGTGGGGGTGCTTGGGCATGCTGCACCGTGACGGTGCCAGCCCCGGGGGGTGAGTGCCAGCCTGGTGGGAGCTGCCGCTGTGCGCTGTGCTGGAGGAGGTGTGGAGGCTGGGTGAGAGCGTGCGGCAGGAGGTCGGCCAGAGCTATACAGGAGCCTAACACAGGCTCGGAGACTGGAAACTCTTGCTGTCATCAGGGAGCCTCTTCATAGTAATTCAGAGGCTTACTTCATGTAAATGTTCACACAAATTGGATAAACCTGTAGGTTTCTAGACCCTTCTGTCTAAACTTTTTGTCTAGGCTGGACCACGCAGGCGGTACAGAGGTTGGCAATCCTCCACTCCCAAACCCTTCTACTGTCTTAAGGCAAGAACGCCAACTGGCAGTACTCAGTACTCATTCAGGGTGCAAGCTATGACTAGCAATGCCAGGAGAATACAGCTAGTGCAAATAAGTTTTCTCTTCAACTCTGCTGTACTCATTACATTTCATAGAGAAGCCTTTCCTTCCTTCTCCCTGTGGAGAGCTTCTGCAGCAGCAGAGCATGCTCTGAGGCCAGGGAGGCTGCGATTACTTGGCATAGAAAGTATGCTGGTTGCTTTTCCATTGCATTTTCCATGCAGGCATATTTGCACAGGGAAGGTCTTTGGGTTTTTTCCCCACTGCCAGGAAACTGCATTGCTGCAGCTACTGCCCTTTTAACCGATGCTCTGAGGCATTTCATTCTTCTAACTGCAGACTCTTTGGGTGACAGATATTGATGAGTGCAAGACGGGTTCGCACACCTGTGGAGAGAACATAACCTGCACAAATACAGAAGGAAACTTCACTTGCTCATGTGCTGATGATGCTTCTGGAACTGGCAATGGTTGCAGTGAGTAAATGGAGTGAGCAATTAAAATGAAGTGGCCCTTAACAAAGAACTGGCTTTTGGATAAAATTTTATACCTGGAAATTAAGGAAACCCTGTACAGTGACATTACTGGACAGCTTGTGGGTCCATTTGGCATTGCTTTAGGGGTCTGTTTTGAGGTGGGCTTAGCAGACTGGATCAGAGTTTAGTTTGGAAATATCTACATTAAGGTTCAATGCTAATTTTTACTGTCTAAATGTAATGACACATCTATCTATTGGCCTTTACAATCAGCAGCAGTACTGAATGCTTCTTGGAGATAACATTTTTGGAGGTGATTTCAGTCTATGTCATTTTTCAAACTCTGCCTTTTTTCCCTCTGCAGGCTAGCATGAGAACAGCACATAAAATTCAAGTCCCATTTCATTCTTCAGAATAAGCTAGTCTTTCAGATCCAGTGGCTAATTTTTCAAAAGGAGTCTGAAACTCTGTAGAAAATTAGGTTAACAGCTTAATGAAGGGAGCTGCTGAAGGTTCAGCACTAGTGACTATCTGACCCTCATTTCAGTGACTCAGTGTGACAGCAGCATTCCATGGAAATGTGGAGCTGAGTGACTCATCATCTTACTGTGTCAGCCCTCTTCATCGGGGTGAATTTTACTCCAGCTCAAGTGACTATCTGATGGTGGAGGGACACTCTGTGATTGTCACAGATCTGTTTCTGAAAAAAAAACATCAAAAAACCAGAAGGAAATTATGGTTTTTTAAAGTAGAACACCTATCAGGATCCCCATCCCCTTTTCAGTTACTTAAGCTTTCAGTAGTTTCAGGTGTCACTCAGGAAATGATGATTTTAAATGATGAAGTAATGCCTCCTAGGTCCCTCAGCTGTAAGTCTGATCCCATATCTTCATGGGTGTTAACATGCTGCTTTAGTTCTTTGCCTAATAAGCTCTTTTAGGAAGCTTAAATTTTCTTTGCAGAATGCAGTCACACCTGGGGTTCACTAAAATCACTCATTCCTTTCCATTCAGGCTCTTTGCCATGACAGTTCTCCTGCAAATGAAATTTTAAAAAACAAATGTCATTGAAGGTCATGTTGCAATAAAACTGGTGGGAGTCATAAAACTGATCCCATAAATGTATGAGAGCGATTAGGTGCGTTTCTGCTAAGCTGTACTGCTAGAAGTTCTTTTCCATGTAGATGTTTGGTTCTGACCTATAGATTTACTGTAGCATCAAAGTAAGCAAGAAAGCTCTCTTCTTCTGTAAGGACATGCCTGCACTGTGGGTCATGCTGTGCAGAGATATTAGAGATACCTTTAAAACTTGCTAGTTTGGATATCTATATAGGTGACAATGTGTGTCTCACAGCAGGCTATAGAACCCTTTGAAGAATTGGGTCGAGTTCCCTACTTGCCCAGTGATGCTGTTATCTGCCCCTGAGCTAGCTTGAAACAACAATAAATGTGATCTGCAGTCACACGCAGATGCAATCAACTGGATGACAGCAGAGTAGAAATAGTCTGCATAAGAACAACAAGAAGTTGCATGTGAAAACTTCTCCATCTGAGATGCAAGTGTGTGAAATACGGTCACCCTTCACCTGTAGATCTGACTCTGGTACTTTATGCATGGAAGAGATTTACCATACCCTAAAGCTGCATAAGTTGCAAAAATCGTTCATGTGTAAGTAACTAGATAGCCAGTACAGTTTTTCTTCAGAGCTCTTCTCACAGATCTAAGGAGACAGAATGCAGCCAACCTCTCAGGGTTTTTCATTGCTAATCTAGAATAAAGCATATTTAGTATTTTGTTCTAAAGTTCTGTGTGCCTAAATTTGATAAGCAACATAAGCAAATAGGTAAAACACCAGTAACAGGCAATAGATATTTTTACCTATTTTCCTGTCTTGAAGTTCTGGAACTCTTTCGTAAGATCTTGTTGCCAATGCAGCCAAAAGTTCGAGATGTCCTTGTGAAATCCTGTATTTCAGAATCTACCGTGTCCCCCACTGTTGTCAGCAATGAATACTCTACACGCCCTGTGCAAGGTGATGTTGTAAGATGCCCTCCTTTGTATGAGTCATACTGCCTCCATGGTGGCGTGTGCAGTTATGTTTCTGATCTACAAGACTATGCCTGCAAGTAAGTACAGAAATTTTTGTTGTCTGTGCTGATGAATGGTATCCTTAGGGCTCAGCTGAGTGCAGATGGTGAAGTGTTTGTCCATAAGTTATCTGTTCATCACTTATGGTAGCAATTATCATTAGACTCTGCTCTTTTCTGTAAACAATCACTGCAAGTTTTTGTAAGTGCTCACTCCATTCACACCCATTGCAATTAATAGTAGGATTGGGTCTGTTCCCTAAGCACTCGATTCTGTGCTTTGGAAAAGTGAGATAAGTTGTTGCATGACTTAGTGCTCATGGATTTATGAAAGAGGTGCTTGCTGTCTTTCCTGCATGTATTGTGCTGACTTGTACCTCCCTGTTGGCCTTGGTGTTCTTGTGTAGCACTCATTGGGATGGAAGAGGACACCTCTGTCTTGCCTTCTCTGATTTGGACTAGGAAGAAGTCTGGTGTCAGCATCTTCCCTTCAGTTTTGAAGAGTCTTGGTTCCTGGCAGAAGGGGTACAACATGGTGGTCCTCTTAAACAGGGAGAGTAGCAATGAGACCTCAAAAACAAGACCTCCTTCCTCCTGTCGATATTTTTGTGAAGCCTAATTCTCTGTTGCCCAGATGCAGTTACTGATAAAGGCAAAGCGAATCTCGTGTTTCCCGAGGTCAGCCTTGGCCTGGTCAATGTGACAGCCTAGTCTCATGGGGTATTAATTTCTTCAAAACCATTGGTGTTACTGTTTCATTGTGTAACTGGGTTATGTCTTTCTTCAAAAACGTTTACAGTGGCACAAATCCGATGCCTGCCTCCTCCCCTGGGGTCTCACCTAGTGAGTGAGGATGCGTGCAGGGGATGGATGCTGTTCTGTAGTAGGCGAATCTCCCTCTGTGTCTCAGTAACTTAGGTGGCCCTGGTATAACCCTGGAGTGAGGAGAGCAAGCTTTGTGCTGAAGGATTTCTTTGACCCACCGTTCCCCCAGATCTTCCTTGTACTGCACTGCAGAAACCTCTGTACCAGGCCATTCCTGCAAGCACTGTCAAATCCTAGGCTTTCTTATTTTAAAATATGAGTGATCTCCCTTGCCTACAGACCTCTGTGCCTGCAGGAATGTGAAAACAATATATGTCATGTACATACGTGGGAAGGAAGTGCACGCTTTGTGCCGTGGATTTCCAAAGCTCAGCAAAACCCTTGGGAAAAGACATTACAGGAGGTGGACTCATGGTCATCTCTGGTATTTCTTACGAATTTTTAGTGTAGATTTTAGAGGTATTGAAAACTATCTTTTTTCACCACACTGAGTTTCTCCTATTGAAACAAGAGTCTAGAACTGCAGAACTTGCAAATAGGATCACATATTTTTTTCTTTTATTTCTTAGGTGTTAATGCATAATAAGAATCCAAATGTACGTATTCTACAGTTCTGGAAGTGGAAGCAGTTTAAAAAAATTAAGAAGCAACAGTGCTTAGCCAGGTTCCTGGGAGCCAGGGTTTGTGTGTGGACCTTGCTGAAGTCTCACATTACTGAATTCTCACTAGATGGCAGCATTCATTCATGCAGGCTGTAATATATTAAATACCAAAACGGTGTCATGGAAAAAGGTTGTCTAGCAAAAATCACATACCACATGTGATTTGTATTTTAATTGATAAAAGCTCTTACACTAGAAAGTAGATCTTCTGGCTTGTATGGAATTTATTGTGATCTTATATTAAAAAATTAGCATTTTTCTGCCTGCCAACATATATGCATTCCAATCTGTGACAGAATGAGCGTGCTTGTGCCTGATTTAATAATGAATGCTGATATAACGTTTTCAGGACATTGGGTAAAGGCTGCTGCAGGTCAAATCCTGCTTCTATTGCTCATTTAACTAGGTCTTTTGACTTGGGTAAAACTAGGCCAATAATTGTGAGAAGGATTTGAGCCTACATTGCTGAGAGATTGTTATGAATTGAGTAGACTTCATTTTTAATGTTTATTATTTCTAATTTTTGTGCCTCTCACCTTGGACAGTAAAACTAGGCTGATTCTTTTTGATGTATTTCTCACTTTCTAGTAATTTTAATTTGAGAGTTGCATGCACTGGTAAGGTATTTCTCTGTTTGGTTTTACAGTGGTAAAAACACACAAATAAAAACTGCCTACAGAAGCAGCTTGTATTAAAACTAAATTATGAAGATATTTCAAATGCATATGAGGGGTTTTTTTTAAGTACTTTCATTTGTCTTTTATTTTAAAGTAAGGATTCAGATTAAAATTTGATTCACTTAACCAACTCACTCTGAAAATATGAGTAAGTCCTATATTGCCTATTTCAAAGAAAGAGAAGCTTGCTGTTGGGAACAGTTAAGTGGAAAAATCTTAGGGAAACACTAATCATACAGCAGGAGTTAAGAGAAAATTATTTTTTCTATTCTTTACCCATGGGAATCTGGAATTTATAATCTCTCTGTGTAATTCTATAGGTGATTCACTAGCTTTACAGTAAAAAAGAAAGTCTTTAATATTGAATTCTACAGGTTTTGACAGCCATTCCTTTAAAATAATTTTATCTTCACCACTACTAAATTCAACCAGGTATTTCCTTAGCAGTTGCCAATGATAAATCAATACACAAAGTGACTGAAATGATGATCTGGGGTTTTTCCTCTGCCGCCCGTTACAAAGTGTGTTTGCTTCCTTTTGGCAGCTGTATCACGGGCTATGTGGGGGAGCGGTGCCAGTTCAGCGACCTGGAGTGGTGGGAGCAGCAGCAAGCTGAGCGGGTGAAGATGCGGAACATCACCATCGCAGTGTGCATAGCGGTGCTGGTCTTCCTGCTCCTGCTGGGGTCCCTGGCTGCTTACTGCCACAGGTAGTGCTTTCAAACACCCACTGCGAAGGGGTGCACAGGGACCAAGGAGCTGCTGACTTTCACAGAGGGCTCACGGCAAAGAACATGAGCTGTTCCTCAGCTGGTGGAAATCACCCTATCATCCTTGCTACTCTTTTGATTTTCAGTAATTGCATCTATGATTAGTTTAGAAAGTTCTGGCATGTCTCTTGCCTGCAGTATTTGCGTTGGTATTAGTAAGTGACATGTGTCTGGGGGGAAGAAAAATAGACCTTACTAGGTTTAAAGAGGAGCCATAATTTGTATTGATGAGAGAGTTCAGGAGCATGCTATTTACTTCTTCGTTGGCTTCGCTTAAGAGCGCTAGATGTCTGAAACTGTCGTGGTAGGGTTTGGTTCGTCTCTGCTAGCTATCCCATTTCTTTACTTTTGCTTCCCTTTCAGTGTAGAGTGGCACTGAAAGTTTCCTTGATGTTGAGAAAAGCAGCGTACTAATCGTCCAAAAGCAAACTTCCACAGAGATGCCTCCAGCAACGGACATGAAAGGAGTTTTCCTGGCAGTAGAAAGAGCAAAATCAGGGATGTGAGCCTAAGACACATCTGTTGTAAAAGTGCTCTCTGGCATTTTCCATGGCTGTGATGAATTGTGCAGGTTTGGGATTCTTCTTATGGCAGAAAGAATCCCTACAGTCACTATTTAAGAACCCAGTCTGATGTTAAATTAAATGTCATCAATGTCCCTTGGACTGGAAAGTATTCAGCATTTAATAAGTTAGAGTCTTTTGCCTATGACCTTGGCACATAACTGTTCTCTGAGGCTCTTGTTTAAATGCATATTCATATTTAAAAGTAAACAAACAAAAAGCCAGACAGCAGCCAAATCAAGAGTCTCTTACTGCATGCTGACCTGCCCTCTGTGTGCAGGGGTTTTGTTTGTGTTTTACATTAATTTTAAAATTAGACTCTCCTAGGCATAAAAAGTTAAGCTATGAAAGAAGTTAACTATGGAAGCTAATATTTTCCATTCTTATTTAATGGTTCCTAGCATATTTAGTCCATAAAAGTAGAGAAGCTGCCGTGTTTCTTAGTTTCTGTTAAGTAATGGTAGCAGTCCATAATTAGAGCGAAATGTAGCCTGGTTTGTTCTCATGACCTCGGATTCAGTGCTAATCAGTGGAATGATACATACAGAATAGACAAATTGTGAGATTCTTATATTTCCCCTATATGTCATATAAACTGTCATGAAAAATCACCAGAATGTGGCTGGTTTTAAGGTGTGAAGATATTAATTTTCTTCCCTTCCTCTCTCTTTTGTCATTTCTCCCTGATTTACCTTTCTTTCTTGCCAAATGCTTTTGATCAATATAACTATTTACCTCAACAACAAGTTTTCAATTACATGCATGACTGAATTTGTACTGCAGCTATTACTAGGCTAACTAGAGCAAAATGAAACTACTGACCTAAAATCCTTGTTTAACTGGAGTCTGGAAATCAGTATTTGGGTTGAAATTGCTATACTGCTTATTCACATAATCTACTGTGTTTTGAAACGTACCGATTAAGTCTGTAACAGTCCTGTTCCTTCCCCTGTAAAATGGAGACACCGATCTCCTTTTAATTGGAGGAAAAGAAGCTGTAGGTCTACACATGCCAGTCTGAAAAATGTGTGAACTAAAGGCCAAGAATACCAAAGTATTGTGTTGGTTTGTTCAATGACTGTAGTTTGCTGAAGACTGTTGTGTTATTCTTAATGTCAGGTTTATGTAGTCTGACTATATAATATGCCAAGTTTCCTGTCTTCCTTCGGAAGCAAGGAAACAGCTCTTTTGTGTCAACAAAAAATCTGAATCACAGATTTAACACCCACAACCCCTTCACTTAAATTGGCCAAGGCCGTGCCAAAATCGGCAGCAGGACTGTGATTAGGATTGAGAAATTCTTGGCCTCTTGCCCACACTTGGTCAGATGGACTTCACTGCCTCGACTACTCATGCTCAGTCACACGTGAAGACTCCCATGGCCACCAAGTCCATCTGGCATCTGTTGCTCTGCATGCTGTAAAGTGAGATGTAGAATTAGTGATCTTCTTGAGCAGGGCATCGTGCTGTGAACCGTGCCTCTGTGTGAGCTCGGTACAATGGATTTTACAACTCCCGAGTAATGGGCTCAAGTTCTGTCAGCACTATGAGCTGCAGTGTGGAACGGGCACATCCAGGTGGCAAAACATGAACAGCAGCCTTGCCAGGAAAAGTCAAAATGGACTAATATACCTTATTTCTCATTATTCTCATCTGTGGATATACCCTCAGATCTGACTTCTATTTGATGTCTTATTAGCAGTCCCAGTTCTATCCTCCACCGGAGACAGTTACTTTTTTTAAATGTTTGAATACACAGGAACATGTTATAGAGTATCTGGGGAGAAAATCCGTGGTGGAGACATGATCTTTCTCATTTCTAGCAAAAAGGAAATTTTATTTACATTTTCATGAAGGGAGTAACATAAGACAATTGTGGCAGATGCACTTTCCCAATTCATAACTCAATGTGATGTAGAAATAAAAGGAAATTTCCTATTTTCTTTGGTACATGTATATTAAACTTCATTTAAAATAGATCAGGTAGAAGGATATTATAACTTCAGACTTCCGGAATCTGAAGAGTGTAACATTAATTTTGTTAGCTGATATCTAGGAGGAGAAAAAACATGTATGTAAGGTCAGTGAAGAGGTAGCGATTTGGATCTCAAGGAGCTCAAATGAGCTCTTTTTCTTATGACCATGTTTTCTGTGTTGGGGTAATCAGCTAATTAAACAGCTAATTCTGTTGGTCATGCTTTTTCCTGGAAATGTCTTAGTTTCAAGCTTTTTGAGGCTTTCAATTTGTTTATTTCATAGTAATTTCTGAAATTGTTGGTTTTAATAAATAATGCAGATGAATATACAAGTGACTTTCATAGTTATAACTATCAATGGTGTACAAAAATACAGTCGGGTTTTTATTTCTGAGCTTCACCCACAAACACTGTTCATTGTATTGGCTGAAACCTGAATCTTTATACGAGGAATGTATTATAAATAGAATAATACAAGGGAAGGGGGTAGTTAAAATTATGAGACCTTTTGTTTTTTCTGATGAATGACCCTTTACAGATGGCATATGAGAACAAATATTGTTTCACTTCTTACTGACTTCTGTTTCTGATAAGCTGTTTGTTTTAACCACTGTGCGGTAATTGACAGTAATACACCCTTTCAAACCAATGCAAGAAAACAAAATGTATGTCCCTGCTGTAAATACCTATAGAATAATGCGTGAAAGGAAGCAGCATCTGCTCCTACCAAAGCAAAATAATTTGTTTCAGCTTTTGTTCTGTTGCAGAAGTCAAAACTTGTATAAGAAGAATCTCTGTGCAGAAGTGGTAAGAGATACCAGCAGCCACACTGACAATGAGAACGTGACACCTACTGGCAACAAGTCTCGGGTAACTATATTAATGTGGAGTGGAGAGGGAAGCAGGAAGGATCAAAGAGTGTTAGGGATCCACTTGAGATTATCCATCAAATAATTCACATCTTAAATATATTAAATAACTGCTAGAAGTCATCAAGTGCTTTGCTGTGAACCCTAGTTCATCTTACCTCATTGTTATCCCTCAAAGTTCACAGCTGCCTGGATGTATTGCAGCCATTAGCCAGTGTTATTGTTAGCTTTGAACACAACAGTTGGGGAACTGTGTTCTAAATTAAGGAAATGGCAATGTGATGACATGGCATATCACAGAGCTATTTTCACAGGAAAGTATGCCCTCCATAAAAAAGCCTTCTTGGAAGCCAAGTATTGTGTGTGCTACATGAGATGTTGAACTTTATTTGTGGGGTTGATGAAATTAAATGTCTTTGTAGTAGAGGCTGCTGCCTTGTAAAGAAAAACAGCCAGGATGTTTTGGGGCAGTTTGGGAGGGAATATAAAATACCAGTTATGTACTGGTGTACGCAGAATTGCTATCATGATCTGGTTGTGCTGACCTGTTCTGTTGTGGGGTAACTGCACACATGTTTTTCTATTATAGGTGTTACTGCAAGGTTTTAAAGCTTTCCACACCCAGCAGTAGCTGGAAAGGTACAAGAAATGTGCATATAGTTATGTTCACAAAAGAACTTGACTTTAAAGGGCCTGAAGTTTGACTCTGCTCCAAATTGTTGAGTCCAGAAAGAGATGAGTTTGTTCTACTTGGGAGTCTGTTTGAGGGGTTGAGTATCATGGAATATTTATAGTGTAAATCCAAGGTTTTTTGATCAACCTGAAGAAGGCCTCGCAAATGGTTTTGATTGCATGCCTGGCAGGATTTGTGAGTGGGTTAGCCACTGAAACACACTATCAAACGTATGTAAGGAGCACTGAATTGACCTGACTCTGGTTATGACATGTTGTTCCTTAGCTGGTCACCTGTGTATGCTTGAGGACCTTTTATTCCCAGCACTTTGTTCCTCCAGGTGCTGGACAGCAAACGTGCTGAATTGCGGTGATGCCATCATTGGTTCACAGCAGAGACAAAATACACAGCTTGCGCAATATCTGAGGCTGGGAGAGTCAGAAGCGTCTGTTGGGACTGAGCACAGCTCGTTGCCTGGGAGCAGTGCTCTAGGAGGCCTGCAGCTCATCAGCTGTGTCCCCACCTGCTTTTGTCCCCACAGTTTATGCTAGTGGTCAATGACATTTTTGCTGCATATCGGCATAATTAGACAGCTAAGCAGTGGACTGAATTAACAAAAACAAATCCAACCTACTCATCTATTACACCCTCGTGTTAAATTCCACCATGCGTTCTTGCACTGGGAGACATCAAATACATTAATAAAGTAATTATTGCAAATGGCTTGTTGCAGGCTGGAAGAGGAAATCATTGACCCTTTGCTAATTATTGCTGCTTACACAGTAATGGATTCCTGTGGTTTCATGCACGTGATTTTCTCTGTGCTGGTGTAGCCATTGAGTGTTAATTTCTCTGGGGCTTCGTACATGCATGCACTCAGGTTAGAAACTGTAGAGGTGACAAAAAGCAGCAGAAAGTTGTCCATTTCTAGCATACACTTAAAGTGGATTATTAGCCTTATGTAAAAAAAGAGATTATACTACACTGGGGACACAAAACTCTATAGCTCCTCACCTTTTAAGTTACTGGAGTAGGTTTTTGAGTGGTATTGATTTACATAGCATTAATAATTCTAATGAAGGACTTCATATGGGGACTGGATTATGTATATGCAGTAACTGTGAAGAGCTCAAGAAATTAATTCCTTTTATAGCCCACAGTGCTACTTCTCATTTGTGAGGCTGGGGAGAGGGAATGCAAAGATTTTCTTGTTCTTGTCCATCTAGGTTAATGTAGAGGATAACGAGATTTTACGCTATCACACATATCAAATGCTAGGTATCATGGTACTGAAACTATACCTATAAACTGTCCAGGTGTCATTCACTTTTCTCTTTACTTCTATTCTGCCAGATGAGGCTGCACTTAGCTGAGGTATGCTGGGGTATTTTTTCACATTCATATTAGAGTTCCATAGGCCAGACTATGTTTGTCCTAGGGATGTGCAAGCCTTGGTAAACTTCTGCACACGCCTGGATTTTGATGCTATTCTGAGACTTTTCATCCAGCAAGTGTTCTGCTTTGCACAGTCTAAGACAATTTGCAGAACTGTGTGTGGCTGAATCTCCTCCAGGGGTCTGTCTCATGCGGGTTAGCAGCTGTAAACCTACCGATTTTATGTAAATTAACCGATGCCTAAATAGTCACACCTGCTACATCTGTGATCTATCCACATAAATCCACCAATCCACCTGGACCACTGAAGCTGTCAGTCCTTCTGTTGGAACATCCTATTTACAGATGTTTTATCTTCTTCCTTGTCTCTTCTCTTTAGACATCTTCCCTTTACTGAGTTTCCCTCTTTCCCTCTATGCTATTTGAGCACAGTGTTTCACAGTGCTTTCCTCTACCCCTTTTAATCTGTTTTCCCCCTGGTCATTTCAGCACATTGCCCCAGAGGGTCCCATCTTCTGCTTCTAAGGTGTCACTTCCATTGTCACTGTGGGACGATGGAACCGCACCCCCCCGGTGGTGCTGAGAGCGAGAAGGGGAGGCTTGCTTTCTTCCCTGTGTCTGACAGGGTCTCCTGCTGTCTGGTTGTGGGTCTCTCTAATACTTTAAAAGTGTCCCTCAGTACTACAGAGAGGATTGATTTTCACATACTTCTGTTCTTGCATCTGGAAAAGCTGATTTGCAAGGCAAGGGAATGGGTAGTGCTTTACTAGACTGGGACCGCACTCTTTCCAAAGAGAGACCGGGGCTGTCATCAACTCAAATGTTTAATTATCTGCAGGGGAAGGGTCATCCCAGAAGCCAGGATGACCTTTTTCCTTCTGCAGTGGTTGGAGTGTGTGGCCCTTCTAGTTTGTCTCTTGGGTTTCAGAAAACCGGTTCATTTTATATTGATTTGGTCTCTGTATATTTTGTGCATATTGTATGTATTTGCAGTTTGCGGTTGTTAAGGAGTGTAATGGTTCTCTGGAGACTGAAGTGGTTGATCTAATTGAGTGTGAGACAGCAGATCCTCATCCTGCCTGTCCTTCAGAATATGGTGAGTAAGATTTCCTTCGTTATTAGATCTCTCCTCACCTTTGTACCAGCAGGAGCAGCAGCTAATAGAGGGGACAGAGAAATCAAAACGGGATTTCTGGCCTGTTTAAAGCTGCTGTGCGCAGCAGAAGCCATGTTTGTATTGCTCTGAAGAGACTATTCAGTCCTTCACTTTGGTGATTATTCATGAGAAATTACACTACAACAGTGCTTTCACACTCATAAGAAGCCAGATGCCTCTTGTGATAATAATAATATCACATTTTTGCATTTATATAGAACTTCACAGGTTTGCTTCATAATAAGTGAAGTTATACCCATCATACTGATGATGAATGTATATCCGTGGAAAGGTATACTTTGATAGTCCTTATTCATTCAGGCAGGATAACTGGTATGGTGTGAGGAGTCCAGATCTCCCCAGAAAATATTTACGCTCTAGCAGCAACTGCAGTTCTACTTTCTGTGTTAAACAAGGTATTTGACTGCTTGGGGAGTGATGAGATCAATGAAGATGTGCCTCCCATTAGCAGTGCAAAGGTAGCAGGCAGCACAGAAGCACACAATAGGCTTCCATGGCCTACAGGTTACCAGCTAGACCACTGAGTTTTAGAAAATGCTGCCTCATACATGGCAACTGAATCTCCTGATTGCTCAGATGGTGAGAACTGATGGAGAAAGACTAAACTAACCATTTGTCTTATTTACCGTATTTACCTCCTGACTACAGAGGAGAACCACTAGAGAACCCAGTTTGCATCAGCCATTTAGAAATATGCAAAGGCAAAAGTTTGAGGATACTTGAATGGGCAGGTATCTTGCAAGATTTGCAAAATTGCCCATCCTGTTCTTAGACATGTGTTGGAAAGTCACTTCATTCATCAGTAGAAAATATGCTTCATATTTACTTGGTTGGACTAATATTGTGAACATGTGTAGAACTGTATGGTCCAGTGAAGGAAACCTGATGTTTCCCATTAGGAGGCTCTGTTTTCATTTATAGTTTTATCAGATGCAGCTATTGGAACAGAAATTTCCCATGACAGGTGTCTGATTTTTTTTTTCCTAGTTGAAAATATTAGCTAAGGTGGTTCAACCATTTTAGGGAACAAGACTGGCAAATAATCTGATGTCTTTCCTAATATGTTAAAGAAAGTTCTTATACCATGCCAGTGGAGAATTCTAAGACCTTTTGACTTTGGAGCAGGGGCTTTAATTTTGCCAGGCAGACAGTCTTTCTGTCATAGGCATGCCTTTTCCTGTTCTTGTATATCAGAACAGAAAACCATGAAATTTGCCTAGGACAAGTAATTTCACAAAATCTGAAGCGAGTTCTTTGCCTCTTTTTTTTGTTCTTTTGACATGAGTTGGTTTTGTAATTTTCTGAACCTGATTCTGTGCTTTCTTTCATAGCTTTCCTCTCTCAAAGCTGCCATTAGCTTTCTTCTAGCTTAGTTATTGTGAAGCTTCTCAAGTGGCTTTCAGTAATACGTATCCGTTTTCTCCAGTGGAAGAACAGCATATAATATACAACAAAGCATCAGAGACTTTGGTAGAAGAGAAGAAAGAACGAGGCTGTCACCAAGATGTTCCTGTCGGTGTGAAACCACACCAGCTCATGGGAGCAGCGAAGGACCCTCCCCAGGCTCCCTGGAGCATCCACCCCAAGCCCTTGCTGGAAAGGGAGCCCTGCGAGCGTGCCCCAGCCAGCCTGCTGATGCAGCCAGACTAGAAGGAGCCTGGATTTGAGTGGGAAAAGGAGGAAGGATGAAGTCAGTAGTGAATGGGAACTCATGAAACATTGAAGAAACCCTCATTTTTGTGTTAAAATCTGCTTTATAAAAAAACACACACAAATCAAAACGGAACAGAGAAGTCCTTGCCACTCCTTCCCTGTCATCTCTGCTTGGAAGAATTACTGTGAGCGATGTATTAGCAATTAGTAGTCTCTAAGTATCACTTTAAGCGTCACTGCTGCTAACTTCATTAACTGCCTGCTAAAAGGACACTGAGGCAAAAACAGACAAGTGGGTGATTTGTAAGAGTTAAGCATTTTCTAATGGAGTTTATTGCAAGTAGTGGTCTTTACATATATGCAGAGTCCCGAAAACTGCCTAGAAAACGGGCCACAAGGACAACTGCAGAGAAACTGGAATAGAAGGTGATGCAGGAAAATGAGTTGAAAACTAATCTTTTTATTAAAATCTTGTTCATGGACAATTTTAAGCCTCTCCCCAGCACTGCTGTCAGGCCAGCGTAACTTCTTGGACTTCACCAGAGATATGCTTGTATCTGCTTCTGTAAACGAGCACCAGATGAGGTCTTGCATTTCTCAGATTTGGTGGGCTGGAGGATAGTTTCTGAGCATCTGGTATTAAAGATGGTCACATCTGTGGAGTGAGAGGTAACATTTGAGGGGAAAGGCGATTCTTCCATTGAATTTTCCAGACTGCACTGGTGCTTCAGAGCATTCCAGGATTGTTTCTGGACTGAGGCAGTAGGCCTGAGTCTGCTTTCAGCCCTGCAGGGAAGCACGTGCTGGAGCTATCCTTGCCTCACAGAACTGTGTCTGGCAGCAAAACCTGGTCCATTATATAGGACTTCATGTGGGGAAAGACATCCAGCCAGTTGCTGCTCCAAAAGAAAAGGAGGAGTTGGACAAACAACCAAAAAAACTCACCTCAGTTTGGACTGACTTCCACGTAACTGATCTGTGCTGCCTGATAAAATCCATGGGAACAATTGGAAAACAACACCAATTTTTCTTGTGATTGGCTTTTGAACAGCTACAGTTCCCTCCCAGTTATTTACTAAGAACTTATATAACTTATATAACTCTGTTGTATACAGAGTTATAGCTTAGTTGTTTATCATCTCAAGTGATTTTCACCACTGGTCTTGACTTCTTAAGGCTGTTTTCAGAAAGTTTTGGAAGATATCTGGAAATCAACTAGATTACTAATGATGTTTTCACTGTAAGGGATCTCTCAGTCCTCTGTCTTTGAAGCCTTCTACTGTAACTATCAGACATCTTCTTTAAACTCCCCTACGGTGCCCACCACTAGTGTTCCTTGTAATTAATTAGCTGGATAATAGTGGCAAATGTTATTAAATTGTGTGTTTACCATCCTGCTCTTTGTTTTTTTAGAATCCTGCCAGGGAGTTACGGGATGTTGCCATTTGGTTACCAGCTCTGTAGGCCCATGATGGGAAAGAGCATTGAAAGGCTTCTACCTCTTGTCCAAAACAGTTACACACTGGAGTAACTTTGCAGAGTCAGTTCTGATTTGTGTTGGTGTAAACAGTAAGAACATTAAGCCCAAGGTGTCTGAATTACAAAAATTATAATGGTGTGTTGTGTAGAGTTGTGACTTGCTTATCCTCAAAAGTGATTTTTGCTGGTGGTTTTGAATTGCTGAGTTTGTTTTCTAATCATATCAGTTCTGAATTCAGAATAAACTGGTAAAATAGGCATTTCCAGAGGTTTAGTTGGAACTAGTAGCAATGAAGATGCATTCTCTTGCGTGAATAATGGCAACAAGGGTACTTCCAAGGAAAGACAAATCGTTGAGAGGAGTTGGCATACTAAACTGTGTTCAGGAGAGGGCAACCACTAGGTTGAACTATTAGTATTTAGTAGATTTGATTTTAAGTTCAGTATAGTTTAATTTCATTGACATTGTTAAAAGCATCTGGTTTGGATTCTCTGGTCTTTCACAGTTCGTTACTGAGCTTGTGTATTTTGATGGGAAGAGAGTCCAGGTGTAAAGGCCCTGATTCGGTAAAGCATTTTATTTCTATGAGAGCTAGAGTGTAAAATTACTTTGATCCTTGCACTTTGATTATCTCTGGTGAAATATGTTTGTGTGCTTAAAATAAGAGTGTTTTATAGAATGGCAGCCAACATTTAGCTGGAAGTTTCCCCAATCCAAGGGAATAAAGATTTGTAACTCTGAATCTTGTCTGAACAAAGGTATTTCAGGCTCCTTACAAATTAGTTTCATGTTCTAGCCTGTGTTTTATTTACTTTGCTTTACTTCAGCCTAAGGATCTAATTTTAAATTAGATAGTATTCTTTACAGAACAGGATAGGAAAATTGAGCTGATATGTTTTTGTAATTAGGGTGTTTTGAGTTTTAAATGTTTCCTGAACTCAGCACTAAACTCAAAATAATCTTTAGTGTGAAACCTTGAGATGATATTTCAACACAAATGTCATATATTTGGTTTATTTGTATGTTTATAAAATTATTGATTTATAAAATAAAATAAAAAAGATATCTGGTGTCCCTCTTGTTTTAAAAGAAGAGAATGCAAAATTCTGGTTTCAGTTAACCCATGTCATGTTTGTTGATAGCTCCATTGGTTTCATACAGCTGCAGTGTGTAATGTGTTGGTGCAGCACTGGCAGATATCATGGGTTTTTCTTTACTGCTTAGAGAATCTATACTAACAAGGATTATCTTCTGCAGCTCACAGGTAGATGCTAGCCTGAATACGGTAAGATTTTTTAAATTATTTTAGTTGTACATTCGCATAATCCAGTAGAAGCCATATACTCCTTTTTGTGTACTCATGACTCTGTTAGCTCCTTGTTAGTGTAGAAATATCATCCATGGCTTCACAATATGTTTTGAAACTGGTCTCCAACATGTTATTTTCAGGCTTTACCTGCAGACCAGTTGAAATCAAATGGTTGAATCCTGGAGGTTCCTCAGGGTTTTTTTTGACTAAACTTTTTTCAGGTATGCAAAAAAACTCCACAAACTTCTAAAATTATTTGACTTTCTGGGTATGTAGCTAACTTACTATTGACCTCAAATCCTACTGGTATACTCTGACTTTCAAAAATGAAATTAACATGTGTTATATTAAGCTGTAAAACAGGAATTTAGAAACATTGCGGGGAAAACCTTGACAAGTCCAAAGTGAGAAAACCATTGGGCAATTCTAAAGAGCAAGGGAGAAAATTAGTTTGTTTTAGTAAATCCTTACTTTACTGAAATTGACATTTCAATTCTCTAAAGCTATATTTTCATCGTAAACAAGTGAGGCATGATTCATGCTCATTCATAATAGAATAGGCAATACAGTGATTCCTAGTCATAGGAATGCATGACACATCTCATTTTCAGTCCCTTTTGTTGTCACTTGCAGCTTCACAGAGGTTTATCTGTTCAGGCAAAATTTTTCTATACTGGTAATCTCTTTCAGAATGAAAATATTATTTTAAAAATATAGGGAAAATCTAGGGAAAAACTAAAAACTTATTTGGAATGGAATTACAGGAAGCCTCTGCCTTGTTAACATATATTGTGTTTTTGTCTTATTGGATGTCATTTTATCTCATGTTATTTCAGGGTGCTGCATACAGTGTTCAGTTAGTCTTCAGGACACACTTGGTGTTAATGCTTCACTCCCTGATAACTTGCTGTCTTTATCTCAGCGCATGTGAAAAGGAAAGATGTTAGTGGCATTAGAAGCCTCCCCCAGAGCCCCAGGAATGCACCCCAAACACAATCTGCAAGGGTGATAGCCTAAGTTGTCTCACGTTCCTCTGATCTTTTATTGAGACTGCTGTTTCATGCCAGTTTTGATGTGGACAAGGAACAGCCAACTTTGTGAAGACCATTCATCATAGGATTAACTTTCAGGCACTCATCAGTACTGAGGTGGACTAGATTCAGACCAGTGAAAAGCCTTAGTCCCTTCTAACCAGCCTTACGGGCCCTCAACATCCTGCAATTTCAAAACTTTGGAACTTGACTTTTGAGGCAACTGCTGCAATAATCATCTATAAAGGTGCAGAAGCCCTTTCTTACTGGGACCCTGGCTGCTATCATGTCTTCCTCCTCAAGCCTAGGTGTTACAACCAAAATGTCTTCTCCCAGCCTGCTTTCTTTTTGGAGGGTATGGTTTCTCTTTCGTTCTATTAGATACAAGCAGAAGCTAAACCAAAGCCTAGAAGGAATTTCTGCATTTCATAGATCAAGACCGTGTAGTCTGGCAGCTGTCTTCTTTCCAGGTAAGAAGTTAGGATATGTCTCCGAGATTAATAACATCTGAGTCCTAGACCCTTGTTTTTGCTCGCACTCACTGCTGCATGACACTGTTACCTTTCCAAGCATCCAGCTTTATACCGCATGCCTTCTGGGAGCTTCAGTTCACAGACAATCTTGTCCATATTACCCCTAATCTGGCCCCATCAGTCTGACCCTCACTGTATGCTCATTACGGGTCATGGCATCCTGTCTGCCAGCCAATTTTCAGTCCATGGAGCAATATTGGCCTTACCCACGTGGCCTTTATCCAAACCAGTTTTGAATGGTTTTAAAAGTAAGTCAAAGACACCACGTAAGGGAATTTCTCACTTTTATGTGAGCATCTACTGCAAACAAAGCAGCTGGAGCCCTTGTCCATTAATAAGTCCCCTAGGTATTAATATGATTCAAACAATGAAAATAACACTTAATAATTTATAAAAAAATTAGCTACTCATGCCCACATAAAAAAAAGATTTATTTAAAAAAAAACAAGTTTAATAGCTTGTAATTTCATGACCCAGCAATTTTTGTGCAGCTCTGGGCTTTTTATTGATTAAAGCCAACAAGTTTTATGCGCTGTATTCAGTCTACAGAGCAGTGTGCACATTTTAATGGACGTGATCTTTGTTAATATTGATTGCATAAAACTATACATTTGAGTGTGCTGTAATAAATGGACAGAATGCACAGTTGGTATTTCATTAGTCTATTAACAGTAGTTAGTCATAATGTAAGAGTAGTGAAAGTGTGCTATATATAAATTTATCCTTTTTTCACTCAAGAAAGCATAGAAATATTTAGACTAAAATTTTAATGGACATTTTGCTGTTTACTTCTCTTTTGCGAAAGAAAATTGGGCCCAGTTCTGTGCAGCCTTTGTGCAGTGTGTGTGCCTGTAAATAGTAAGTTCAGAAGAAGAAACATGTGTTTTAAATAGCTCTTGAAAGCTAACCATTTAAAAAAAATATACAGCCAGATGCTGAACAGCTCAATGGAGAACAAAATCACTAATGATTATGGGAGATTCAAGAATCCCTACAGTATTTGTATGAAATATTAATAGAGTTCAAACTTATTTCCACTGACCTTAGTGTTGCTCATTAGAGGTTTTAGCAGAGACCTGGATACAGTTGCATTCAAGCGATGTGTCTGGAATTAAAATACAGATAAAAGGAAAAAGGTTAATCCAGGTCAAGGGAACAGACCAAGCCTGGGATTGCATAAGATTATAGTATCTTTCCTCATTTCTCCAATGGTCAACAGCAGTTAGTTTTCAGTAACACTCTTCTCTGCAAAATCTCCTAAATGAAAGACTAAACATGGTATTAACTATCAATTTTTTGGCTTTGTCAGTATCCTTAATTACTATACAATGATTTTTGACCTCTAAGAGAATGTTGTTTGCCTAAATGCAGAAATGTGCTAAATACTACCTCCAGGAGAATGAGATATATAACAAGGCACCCCCTACTGTTTATTGTATGTTGTAATCACAATAGTTCTTTTCTCCTTTCTCATACCTAATAATCTGTATCAATTGTAGGAAGTACATCAAAATGTGCCATGAGCCCATTCTCGTAATAGCGAGTGAACCATGACCCCAGTGCTGAACGCTACCAAATGCTGAGGCAGTTGCATCTGGATCTGATCTACCTTGTGGCTGGATATAATAATAAACCAAACCTAAAGTCTTCATGCAGCCAGTGGTTCCCTGCTCCTCTTCTGCATCCCATATAACATTCCTTCAAAACACAAGTTCGGAGCTTTGTGGCTGAAGATGCTGCTATATTAGAGAGTGGCAGTGAGCAATTGGGAGTGCTTGGTTCTGTTCCTCACTCCCCTGTTAGTGAGGTGGCACCAGGCAAATAACTCGGCAGGTCCTTGCAAGCTTCCTTCTCACCTGAAGAAAAAAAGAGATGGAAAGAAAGAAAGAAATAGAAGGACACAAGAATTCTTACCTATATTCTAACAGCTCTCAGTGTGGCATGTTTTTTGATCTTTGAAAGACGTTCCCACAGGAGGGCTATTCTTATAAACAAAGCTATCATTAAAATTGGCGGTCTTGGAATAAAGCTGATCGAGATTTATGTTTCTTGCTGCTCCAGAGACAGATTAAGACCTGTTTGAAGTGGACATAGCTTTAGCACAGTTGTTAGTGTTGACTCATTTTACACTAGATCTGAATCTTACCCCATTATCACATTATTATATGCAAAGAGTGGGTACTGTATAGCCTAACTCACTCAATATTTTCTTTTGAGTGGTGTTAACTAATCTTTCTTGTTAAAACTCAGCCCTTTATCTAGAGCCTGTTCACCACAGAGTCCAACTTCAATCCTCAAACAGTTAAACTGTGCTAACCTTTTGCGTAGAGGTGAATTCACCCTCTGTTTATTTGTGTAATGGTAAGCAGATGAAGATCTAAGATTTCAGAAATGCTTTACAGACTAGAAGTACTGAAGCTCTGCATCAGGAGGCTTCAGTAAGGAAAACACAGGTATGTTTGCCTCAGTGCATATTTTAGGATGAAGGGAGCATTAGACGCATTCGGAGGTATTGGTGCAAGGCCTTGTGATCTACAGTAACACAAGGCATGGAGTGTGAGGTCTGGTTCAAGGGTCTTTTCAGTTGAAGATTCCAACCAAACCCGTAGTGTGTAAGCTGGGATATTGGAATGTGCTGTATACCACCCAGCTTGCTATGAGCAAAGGAGGGAAGGGTGGCTGGGTTCTTTAAACAGTTACACCTTACAAATGACACGTCTTGAAGTCTTAGGAAAGAATGTGTGCTAGAGTGCACTAATACTGGCAAACAGCAGAAGAGAAGCAGATACGGCCAAAAGTTGGCAGATCTTCTCTTGGAATGTAAGGGAGGGAGGGGGAAGAAACCAAGAATAAAAAGGTTAGGTGTTATTCGTTCCAAGTGTGTTTATGGAAAAGGGATAGCTTTTTCCAGTTTAATGTGTATTTTTTCTTCTGGTTTGGTTTTTGATACTTTTTTCCACCATCCATTGTTCTATTACAGGTCATTCAGCCTTACGTTTGGATGGCTTAGTATCCTTCTGCTTCCCATCTGCAAAATCAGAGGGTCATGTTTAGTACACTACTAAGCATTTGCATTTATCCTGACTGCTGTGCATAGATAACAGGCTTCCACAGTCTGCTGCTTCAAAAACATGAGAGCCAAACAAATGCTCAGAAGGACAGGAAACATCTTAAATGACAATGGCTGGCAGGTTTCAAATATCATCATAAAAATAAGAATGAAACAGGGAGTTTAATAATTTCTGAAAATGGTTTAGAAGAGGGAGAGGGAATGGAGAAACAGTGGTTAAAGGCAATGGTTCATCAGAACAGACCTTCCTGAAGGCAAATCTACATCATCTCTCATATGACATAAATTCATGTAAGCTCTTCTTTATAGACCTCTCCTTTGATTATTCTCATGTATGAAACTACGATTTCTGGTGCAATGTTTTGTGGTTCTTTTGTATGCATATTTGCATGTTTCTGTCTTTACATTAGCACATAGTGCATTAGTTTAACGATTTTATAGAACAGAATATGTAATCGTACTAATGGACGATGGATGTATCTGAGAAATATCATGAAGCTGAATGTAGTGCTCAGAGGAGCTAAGCTCTTTCCAAGGGTACAGAGTCTTAACATTGCCCTAGCCTGTGGATGAATGAGGTCTGTGCTACCTCTGTGGGTTCAGTACCTTTGGGCAGGGCAGTGATCAGGCCACTGCAACCTTTCTTCACACTGGATTGTGCTTTATGCAGGTGCCTGCTATTGCACTCACGCTAATAGAGAATGTGGTTCAAAAATCTGTATCCTTTTGTAGGTTACCTATCTGAACTGTATCTACTTACTGTCTTACTGAGTGACCACCTAGCTCCATTGAAACACACAGATTTATGTAGGAAGACCATGTGTCATCTTTACCACCATGGCTAAGAAGCGGTATCCATTGACACTTTCTCAGACAGGAACTTCAGATATTTCCAGGAACGTGTAACTTAATTCAACATTTTCTGTCCTATTAGGTGAAAGAGACACAGCAGTGAATTGCTTCAATATTCCAGATGTTGGGTGAAAATCGCATCTTTCTACTAGTACTCTGAGCTGTAGGATACATTTTTCTTTAAAACTCTAACAGGTGAATATAATTGTGACTGTATTATTTGTCTTCTTGGTTGCCAGATAGAGAAGTGATAGTGAGTTGGTGATAGTGTCTCCCTCTTGCTGAACATATATAATCAATGTCGCATAACTGAGAGGCCAGGTAAATGTATGCAAGATTTCCAGTCACAGCTCCAGTCCTGCAGGGTATGAGACATTCAGGTTTTGTTTTTTTTTTCCTTCAGGACTTTCTGGAAAGTTTTTTCTTTCAGAACTTTGCAGATCACAATGGTTTGGCTAAGGTTCAGGGAAGAGTCATGTGAATGCAGAGGATCGTAGCTGAAAGGAACCTGTCAAGGTTCCCTTTAAGTAGCTGGTGAATGCTACTGGAGACCCTGGTGTTGTAAAACTCTCAAATTTTTTTTAGACTTTAGGAGTGTTTGCATTCATTAAACTTTCTTCCTACACTTTGAAATTCCATTTATTTTCTTGGGGAGGGTTTTGGGGTCTAGTTTGCAATGAAACTTCTAGCTGAGGGCATGCCTCAGCTGTAGGAACAGAGAAAAGCTTCAAAAAACCCCATTTAAATGAATGAGCAAATGCTAGATATATAGTACGAGGCTTGCAAAACTCCTAAAAATGAAAATCTATTTATTTAATAGCAAAGCTGATAAATTAAAAATTATTAAATGTTGCATTCAAAACTGTCTGCCCAATGTTAATTCAATCTCTTTATGTGTATTACATTATTTTCTTTGCTCCTATGGATTTTTTCTTGGCTTATGAACAAAACATTTTAGAATAGATTTACAATAAAAAATTATTTTGGTGCTCAATCTTGATTGTATTTTACCAGCAAAATCTATATTGTGGTTTTAAAAAAAGGAAGAGTTACATTCATTTAAACAGAATCTTAGAAAGCGTTTAACCGTTTTCAGACAGATCTTGGATCTGAAAGTTGAGTTCAAACGTGCCTGCTCTGCAACACTAACCCCATTGTGTAAACCATTATCAATGATGTTCTGTGCTGTCTCTTTGTCCCACTTTACTACCACTGTCCAAGTTACTCCATCAGGAAGCCTCAAAAATGGAATTGTCCCAATGTGTCACCCAACTCCAAACCTGTATGCCTGTTGTGCTTAGCTTTCACTAGCGGCAGTGAGACTTTTGTAGAACCTGTTCACATCTGAGCTGCAGAAGTTAAACACAATGAGTTTAGGAAAGGATGGAGTTCCAGCTCGAACTGTGAATTTCCTGACTTCTGATTAAAACCAGATGCTTAGTACTGTTATAACATAGAGTTTTATGCATGAGTACAGCAATGTTATTTCATAAGTGTGTGCTTTACAACAAATCTAATGGGAATTGTAAAGTAGTACCTGACAATATCAATGTTGAAATGTCCCAGTGTAACATATTAAAACAATAGCAATTCTTTTCTCATGACACAGCTGAGGTGCAAATCCATATGCTGATACCCTCTGTAAAATGTGTCAGGTGGAAGAGGGAAACACAGCCTCTCAGGGCAATATTTCAGGGTCAAATGCAGTCTCTTATGGGACACCCTTACAGATTGAATTTCTCAGGGCTATGAAAAATAAATGTAAACATTCTTGCAAAAGTCTGTCAGCATTTATGGCTTTGTGTTATGTATAACTTCTGTCCATTTATGGCAGAAGAAAACACCACAGTGTGTCACACAGACTTCTGTATTACATGCTAAATGTTGCATTGGTGTGTCAATGGGATTTCAAAGAAAATCTTGTCTAGCTCAATGTTTGCTGTTTTGGAAAGGATTAATTGCCCATCCACATTGTTTTCCAATGGGAAAATCCCATGTAAAGCATATTTCTCCCCAACCCCTCCTTTTTTCCTCCTGTCTCCCTCCTCTGGGAAGGTATCCAGCCACGTAGCAAACAAAAGCAAATCACTGAGAGATGCACTCCCAGCCAATAAGTGGTAGAGCTGACCTGGCAGCTGTCAGTCAGTCCAGTCAGTCATTCCCCCTGCCCGACCTGTTCATGACAGTGCCAGACCCAGTGGCTTATACAGGAAATAAGGAGGTTTTGGTTGCATCAAGGCTGCTTGAGCTTCGTACCCCAAGTTTTCACCCTATATTGCATTTTCTAGCAGAGGAAACTGTTGCCTCTGGGGTAAGGCAAGGGCTGGACCTCCTCTACAAACAGGGGTCAGAGTGCCATGACGTGTGATTTGTGACTGAAATAGCTGTACTGGCAAACAATGCCTCATGTCAATGCATATACACAAATTAATCTTTACTTTGATTGGGACTGGCAGTGAGGTGCAGTGCAAACCTGGCTTTCTATGTCCGCCTTTTCTTTTTGCTGTTTTGCAGGAGCCGCTCCCTCCGCTTCCATTGATTTTTCCCCAAACCCAGTATGAACACAAGCATATGAAAGCAGATTTCAAACCCACAAGCAGGGTACCATGTAAGCAGCAGATTTAAGAGCTATAGTGTTCACTCCGAAACATTGGAGGAAGAGAGCTGACACAAAGCATCAAACACCATTTTTCTTTATGAATGAGAGTCAGGACTAACACCATCTTCCTCATTTCAGAGTTACAGCAGTCAAAATGTTGCAGTTTTTCAACTGCTCAATTCCTAAATTGATGTAATGCTTTGGTTGCACTTTACAACTGATATGGCTGAGATCGAAAGTGCTGGAATGGGTTGTTACCTTCAACCTGTCTCCTGATTTCTGTGCCAGGGAGTCTGTATTTCTACAAGGAGAGAAAATGAAGGCATTATATGGATGAAAATCAGGATCATCCCGGGCAAGGTCCATCACTGTAACCTTTTGATGTACGGGGGGAAAAAAAGTCCTCTTATGTTAGATCTATTTGGTGTTTGTGAAGACATATGGAGTGAGAATACTGGAAACCACATGCCTGCATTTATCTGAAGGTTGGGGATTACCCTCCTGACGGGTGAGAAAGAAGTTGTTTCAAATCTTGTTCAAATGTTTCCTTTGTTTCAGTAAATCTTGGAACAGAGACAAATTATAGCAAACATGTAATTTTGACATGAAAAACAGTCCAAAAGGGCCCGAAATGAAACCACAAATTCCCTTCAGCTAGGCACAGAGACAATGTGGCTCTCCTGCAAACTATGTGCTCTCACATGTTGAAATTCCAAAGGTTGGTCTCTCTCTCTCTTTTTCTCTTTTTAATTGGAAAAAGGATCATTGCTCCTCCACTTCATTAACTTTTCCAGTCTCCAGTGGTACTAAACCTCTCTTCCTAGTAGTTTAAAGTAACCCTTTTACATAATTTTAAACATATACCAGCATCAGCTGGTTGAGGGTCCTGTGTCCAGGTGTCAAGCTGAGGGTGGTGGTAAGAGCAGCACCTCAAGGAAGGGATCTTCATGTTTTGTCAGACTCTTTCTGACTTTGACCTTAACAGAGGAAAATAGGGCCTAACGGACTGCATGAATCAACGCAATCCAGCAAATTTCTGTTCTGGTCCCAGGTTTGCCACTTTAATTGCTCTTTGATGTTAGACAGTGCGGTGCTTTCTCTGTGTCTCTTTTCTCGGCTTTGTCTGTACCTCTTCAGACAGCCAGCTCTTGGAATGCATGAGACTCCTCTCCTGTGCAAAGCCCACTTGTGCTCTGCCCTGCAGTGCTGTGCCTGGAGACTTGCCCAGGTCTACCTGAGCCAGGGCAAGAGCAAGATCACCCTGTCGGTGTCACAGGCTGGGCACAGAGCTGGGCGACACCATAGCCTGGTTGGGAGCACACCAGAGAGTCTAGATGCTGCTGCAGCATGGTACATCTTAAAAAAGCCCTAGCTGAGCCACGAATGGTAACAATCAAATAAAATGTGCGGTGTTGCTGTAAGATGCAGCGCTAGTGTTCATCTAGAAAACAGAACATGGGGATTTTTCTCCACTCATCTTCCACTGAAACTGGCAGACTTGTTCTTGTCAGGAAAACAGTGTACCACTGAAGCAGCTATGAAAATACCCATCTGAATGATCATTTACATCAGCTCACTAGTCCTGTGGCAAGTTCTAATGTCAAACATTAATATATTTCAGTGAGTGTGAGCTGCCAGCATATTTTTTATTAGTATATAAGTTGTCATATCATTGCTCTCAACACTAGCAAGTGACAGCAGACTGAGAAACATAAAAAGCTCCTGTTGTTTCATTATCCTCTCCTTCCCCACTGAAGGTCCCTTTTCTTTTGCGTTGTGTCATTTGAACTGGTGAGCAGCATTTCGCCTTGCTGTGGATTTACTGAAGGCAGATGTTGGTGTGATGGGAATCAATGACAGGCTTTCTGCTCACAACTGTGATGCCCCAGCAACTTTGTGACCACTTCACTTCTGTTTTCGACTTCTCTGGCGTCACCCTGTAGGACATACTGTGGAAAATAACCGAACCCAACCATAAAGTTCCTATGTAAGCAAAATACGATGTTATGTTAAACAGTCTGCTGGAACCGACTGAAAGCTCTGCATTAAGGGGCAAGCCGCTTGTTGGATGAGTTGGAAATGGTGCGAGGAGGAATTTGCAAAACAAGGCAGCACTTCTGTGAGCTCTGTGCAGGCGTCCGGGGGGAGGGAGGAAGGAGGGAGGGAGGTCTCTTCTTATATTATCTGATGAACATCAGTCCCCTTAGACTGGCAGGCGCCTCCTGCAGCTTAACCTCAGATTAACATCTGCTTCATTTCAGTGTCTGTCTGATAGTGATATCAATAAACATCATCATCTTACAGTAAAAACTGATAATTAAATCTGTGCCTGCTGACTCACTATCTATTATGCCCTGGGGAATAATTGCAGATAGTGAAGATTTAATAGATTAAAAAAAAATTATATTTCACTGACTAATGAATATGAAGTGCTTGTAAGCTTGAATAACCACATACAACATGTACCTATAGATCGTACGAAGTGCAGCCGGAGGCAGGCTGAGTTTCCTTGTGTTGGTTTAGACCTGCTGTAAATGGCTAAGTCCTGTTGACCAGATTTGGACCCATTATGCCAGGATGGTACCTGCAGGTCTGACCCCTGCCTCCTTTCTGCTTTGCAAAATTCTGTGGCAACTGAAGAGTGTACTGGAGAAAAAACACAGGTGAGCACGGTGTCAAATTGCACATACTTTTGCAGCTGAGAGCTCTTGCACTCTCTAGTAGGCAAATCTACCGCCAGGCTTCAGTTGGACAGACCTGCTTTTGAGCTACAAAAATCCATTTTTCATGACTTTCCTCTAGACTGCCCACAGTGTCTGGTAAACAGCCTCTTGAAGTGATGGGGATGCACCTCCCACAAGCAACGAGGAGTAAGAAGCATCCTGAAGGAAAGCGTGAGGCACAAAATGCTTTGAGGAAGGTGAGGGCTGACAAGCACTTTTCAGTCTTACATGTGAGGCCCTGTTAAGAACCAAGCATGGTTCAGCAGGGAAAATCCTCGCCAGCAGAAACATCTCTCCTAGGGCCCTCCACAAGGTAGCGGCTGAGCATCCTGCTGAAAGCAGTGTGCAGCCTCCAGTGGGGTGACTGAGGTGTGCTCCTGTCAGCCTCCATTCATCACTCGCTCCGGCTCCTACAGTCAACACCATGTTGAACCGTAGAAGACTAGGAGCCGGAGAGGGCTTAGTCTCCAGCCTCAGAGAGGTTTATATAGGTGTTCAATGTGCACTGCCAACAGTTTCTTGGGTGGTGCCCAAGGATCAGGGCCTTGAGCTGAGGGATTCTGGCTGGTTTATTGAGAAGAGAGAATGGGAAAAAGAGAGACAAAGACAAAAATTGAGTATTGAATTTTGCTTTTCTAAACAGCTAGACTACATGCTTATACTTTCAGAAAAAGTCACTGTCAGGAAATGAAAATGCAAAGAGTGAATTGGAACAAGAGTACAGCAATGTAGCTCTACCATAAGCAAGAGAAAATGAGACTTCTTCATTAAATTTTATATCAAATTCTGTCCTAAGCTCTGACTTTATTTTTTTTTAGTAAGTAAAATTGTAAAAAACAGTTAAAATACTTCAATTGTGTACACATTTATTTTCTTCAGTCTGCCTGTTCAAGAGGGGTTAGTGGAAGTCACCTAATGTCATTACTTCTGGAGGCGGACCAAGGGACACAATTTGATGCTTTGTGATTGATGGACCACGCCACCGAACATGCATGAGGATTTGGGATTGCTTCTGAAACGGTGTGTGCAGGGCATCTGGGGTGCTGTCAGCAAGTGGTGTATGCTGGTACACAGAAAATCTGCCTCTGAGTTTGGGACCTGCTCTACAGCCCAGGTGATGGAGCCAGAGTCATACCTGAAACTGAGCCTGGAGTATTTCAGGGTTTGATCTGAAGGTCTGGATTTGGTGCAGCTTGAGTTCTTTATGAGTGAGGATATTTAAACACCTTTGCTACACATTCCTAGATTGCACTGCAATTAAAGTTTATTTTGATTTCATTAAAAAACACAAACACTGACAGCCTCCCACCCAGTAACCCCGCAGTTCTGCACTACCATTGACTATCCTAAGATTAAAGCAGAGGTAGGTGAAATATCACAGTGCTCTAACATGAGAACCTACAAAATACGGATCTGGGGACCCATATATAAGGAATATTTAGAGATCTGTCTAATCTCCATCATTAAAACACATGTGTTTATCATGGATTAACACATATCAGGAAGACCTGATCCTGTTAAAATCACAGGCAATTTGGCACTTGATCTTTTTTGGACTATCATTTCAGTTATTTAGACAATTCTATTTAAAAAAAAATAATTATCTGTAGCTCTATGCATGTATCCAGTGCAGAGACCCTACCAGAGATCAGTAATTTGTACCAATATTTTATGTAACGCTTCAAAATAAGGCCCAGTTGGCAGTGAAATGGGGGACTGAGGAAAGACAGTAGAACACATTCGTCAAAGTTTTCCTTAACAGAACAAATCTCCTTTGCCAAGTTTTAGGCTAAAAGCTTTTGCTTCACTTTTCCCATGTGGACAGTCCCTGTGGTTCAGCCATGTGCATTAACCCTTTTAGCTGCCCAAACCCATCTGTTTGTTGAAAGAAGGGAGAAACCCTCGCTCTTACCTTCTCCCCAGAGGAGGGGACACTTGAGCTTTGTTTGGCTTAGTCTGTTTATAATTGTATTTGGCATTAAGAAAAGAAACTTTATGTTTAGTGGTAGGTAAGAGTGGCACAGCTTTGGGGAGACTGTGTGTGGTCTCGGAGGGTCTCAATTTCAAATTGTGCTTTGCTGTTGATTCAGGGGTCTCCCATGCCACAGCAATGCCCTGCGCAACTTGGAGGGCACCAGGGGCTCCTCCACTGCTTTAAGCACATGGGGGCACCTTGCAGTGTTGGATCTCAGGGACATCCTCGCCTGTAAAGTGGGGATAGGGTACCAGGGGGCACACAATCCCATCCTGCCCTGCTCACTGAGCCGGAGGCTCAGACAACGGTTTGCCCTTCCTCTGAGGCCATGTCTCATGGTCTTGCAACACTGTGCTGTGGCCTCCTCCCTGCTTCAGAGGCCGGCGGACCCCATGAGGGTATTTAGCAGGTCCTGCAGGCTGCTGTCTAGCTTTGCTCAGCACACAAGTCCACAGTGCTGCTTTTCAGCCCAGGAGGGACAGCTTCTTATAAATGGCCGCGTGTGGAAAATCTTGCTAGAAAAGATGGTCTTTGGCTTGATGGAGTCCCACGGGTGGCTGGGTGGGCTCGGGGCAGCTGGCTGGTATGTGCAAGGTTGTACCATCCATGTTCGTCCTGGCACGGGGCCCTGGACACAGAGCTGGCCAGTGCAATGGAGCAGGAGAATCCTGAGCAGCTGGGATTAGTTGGGTAATTTGTGTATGCCGCTTTGAACCATGAAGAGATATAAAATACCAATTAATATTATGAGATGCTAACAGCCCTTTGTAATTTCCTGGTGCTGTTTTCTTTAGCATGCATTTGTAAAGGGCTTCTGGCAAAAGGGGCTGTTATTGTTAACATTCAGAAAAGAAAATTTTCGGTTATATGTCCAGTGCTGTCTTGGAAAAATTATACCTGATAGCTTGCCCGATTAAAGTGAGACCAAAATTAATGGAGCAGGGTTTCCATCATAGCCTTTGCTCTCTGAGCCCTTGTGAAATTTCTGGAAGCATACAGATTCCCCAGAAATCTTTCTACTTCACTATGTGTATTTCAGCTATGTTTCTTAAAGGAATGGTAGCTCAGTGTGCAATATTATGGGCCTATATTTATATTTATAGAGAAAACACTTCTATCTGAACTCCTAAGTGCTTTACTGATGTTAATGAATCCTGACTGGGGAGAAACATTATTTGTATTTATGAACAGGGCAGCTGAGGCATGGAGAGAGTGAGTTATCTTTATGAGTGCAGAAAGGCACTAACATCCACCCACACAACATGCTCTTCTGTGTGGCTGCATTCACTAAAGCCGGGTGTCTTCTAAAATGTGCCTGTGGCTCAACAGCATCCTCATGGATTGTATCAGCATTAACTCTCCTCTGTCCTTCTCTCCTTGCCCTCAGTGCTCCCACACCTAACGTGAAAATGCCAAGCACTTTCAAAGATCTTGCTGCTGATGATGATTTCATGGTGCATTTTCATTGCTTTCTGTGGTTTGTGGTTGGGATGGACCTTCCACAAATACACACAGTAGCAAAAAAGTCACTCATGACACCAGGATTTGTGTCTAAACCAAGATCACTTTCCTGCCCCTAGGTCTCCTGCTTCCTTGGCCAAACCTGTTGCCATTGCTTAATGAGACCCTGCATGCACCCAGAATGCTGGCACCCTGGTTTCCAAGTGATGGAAGCCTAAGTGCCCAGGAGAGAAATGAGCTGTGGCAGCCTCCACACAGTCCCTGTGTGGATCATCCGGGCAGTATGACACCAGGCCATGCAAGTGGCACATGTGCCAGAGAGTATGAGCACAGTCAGAGTCGTTCAGCAGCAACTCGCTGCATCTGAGTGCGGTCCTCCAGGCCTCTGACTTTTTGTCATCTCCTTGAAGCGTATCTGAGGAAGCTCAAGGGAGCTGATAAAGGAGGCATGGCAGGATCACAACCTGTGGGTGACTGTTCAACAAGGGAATGGTACAGGCTCTCTTCCAGAAGGTCGTTTTCCACGAGCTCAGTGAATCAGAAGGGAAATGATTTGTAAACCACTATTATCAAGAAGGTGTCTATTTCTTTTCTAGATCCTCTCTCTGGTTCCTCGGTTACTGCTCTGATTTTTGCGTCTGAAACACACCTCGAGCACGAGAAACTTTGCTCTGAGGCAGCAGCCGGATGGATCACTATAAAGGCAGCGACATCTCAGGTGAGTTTCCCGTTGACTTTATGATATACACTGTTTCCTCCCTTGTTTTCTCTCTCATTTTTTCCCAAGCAATAAGTATTCCTGGTATTGACAACTAGCACATCAGAATGTGCAAATACACATTGCAAAACCAGGGAACTTACTTTTCCTTTGAAGGTGTAAAATAAGGTATTATTAAAAGACCAGCCTGTACTGCTGCCAGACAGTGCCATTAAACAAAGAGAATTGAACTAATTCATCTAACTTAAAAACCTATGCAGTGTATCTCCCAAAGTTCATATCAAACCTTTTGGGGATGTGCTGGAGAATTTGACAGTTTGACATGAGAAAATGCATAGCAACAGCCCTGAGTATGTTTGGGAATTTGTGCAGAATTTTTTCATTTTTGGGAAAGGAGGTATCTATAGCACTTTTTTTGCACTATAGTCTCCCCAAACTATAAAGTGGGAAGAAATTTGATTAAACGTGCACAAGAGGAACAGAAACTAGAGCTATTGTTTTAATGTGGCAGGTATGAAGGTGAAGAGATAAAGAACTGATTTAATTTCTGTACAGAAATGTGTAAATGGAGGAAAAAAAAAGCCAGTTTGGGGGGCTTGGCTTAGAAAGAAGTTATTTTTCCTACAGGAAAATGTGAAGTTTCATGTTCAAAACATTCAAAAAGTGTTTGGCCACAGCCAGTTCTTAATCCTACAGGCTAACAGGAAACAAATTGGGTAAAGTGAAAACAGATAATATGTACCATATAAAATTGGGCTAGCCACACGTTATGTACACTCACCTTCAAAAGCTTGTGAAGAGATTTTGGCAGATATCAAGAGTCTCTATAAACTGCAAGAAGCAGCTTGCTGACTGATGCAAATGCTGGGCTCTGAGTGGTGCCCAAAGGCTTTTCTGGGAAAGCAGGACCTCACTGAGCCGCAGCCTGGCTAATCTGTCCAAGAAAAAATAGGGGTTAACTACACCTCTGATAAAACTAGCTGTTCAGTTTGCCAAGGAGTCCAGCATCTCTTAAGATTTCAGTGTGAGTATCTTGCAGAAAGGCCAAGAAATTAGGCTCTAAACTGCCTTGGAGGCATGTTATGTAGTTTTTATTTGTAAAAGAAGTGTGTGCTGGGGTTTGGTTTTGGGCATTTGTACTCAGCACTAACATCTCTCTTCATTTTATTGGCTAAACTCTTTAGATGTGAGGTTTTACACAGATTAAATTAGGATATAAGAGACATTGTTTAGTCTTCCATTCAAAAGTTAAGTACATTTAAAGAAAAGAAGCTGTAGAATTTAAATAAAGGAGAGCAAAGCATGTATAACCAGAGGGACTGTCTCTTCAGGTAAGTGCAAAGGCAAGTTCTGTAGCATGCTAACACGGAGAGCTGGTTTCTTTGTGTGTCAGTTTTGCTCACTACTTGATACAATCAGGAATCCAGGAGCTGTTTAACCTGACCCAGCAGAATAAAAGCTATATTGAAGTATAATGCTGATAGGTATTCAGGAAGTGATACATACAACCTAATACATGGGGCAAGAGTGACTCCAGTCTGCAGTCAGGACATAACAGTAAACACTGATCTGATTATTTAGCATGTTCTAAAACCATAAATATTCAGCAATAACATATATGCCTGGATGACTGGGTTAATCTTTTCACCTGGATTTATGAACCTGTTAACAACCCCTCCTATTCTCTCTGAAGGAGGCTGGTATAAACACTGTAATCTAATCACAAAGTTTTTGACCTTAGCACTATCAATGAGAGGCCTTGTTGCTGGCTGAGAGTGTATAGCCACATGCTTGAAAATGGGTATTGCAAAAATATGTTTGCCATGAATGAACATTCGAGTGAATTGTGGCAGCTAGTTTTAAGTTTGGTTTTGTCTGTTCTCACGTAAAAAACTTTATCAGGAAAACAACTGAGAAGAGTTAAATTCAAACTGTAACGCAAAAGTATTCAGTAAAACAGAAATGTATAGAAGCTACATAATTATTTTTGCTCTCTCAGCCAAGGGCTGGAACCAGTCCCAAGCGTGACCAATAACAGCTGAGCAAGCCTCAGTCTGGAACATTAAGTATTTGTTTACAAGCTGACTTGGTAGATAATTATACATGCACTTATTGAGAGAATTGGTAAATTAAACAGTTGCGTAGATGTTTGCAGGGCAGCATTTACAACTAAAACTTTACAGAACAGAATAATTCTTTTGGCAGTGGTAGAATAAGAAATATATTTGAGGAAATTACAATTGGTCTCAAATATTCTGCAGATGGAAAGAGACTCTTACATCACGGGATGCCTTAGTTGTTGAGAATGAGTTGTTCCAGCTCCAGTTGTGGATGAAAGATAGAATTTAAACTGATCAAAAATTCCACAGAGCTGTAAATGTGAGGTTTGAAATTCAAGTAGGTGAAAGCTTAGAAGTGAAAAAGAGCTATTTCCACATGGCTGAATTGAGATAACGACTTGAGATGAGATGGCTTTCACACAGACTTGGTCCAAGCAAGAAATTGCTTGGAGGGAATGAAAGAGCCAGATTTGTAGAGTGCAGAGGGAGAACACGAAACGGTAAAGTTAGCTGCACTGTTTCAGACTTCAGCAAATGCTTCGGAGGACAAGGAATTGAGCTGTGAAAGCTTTGGTCATACCCTCTTCTGCCTGATTTTTCTGTTGTCTCCCATTTCAGGGCATTTAAAGGAACTTGGGAAATGTCATGTTAGCTAACGCTGCTGACCAGGACTTCTGAGGGCTTTTTGGTCAGATTTTGGTGAGCTTTAGAAGTACAATTTGAAGTGGGTTTTACTGATCTGTTTGATTCCCACCTAGGTTCTGAGGTTGGCTGGCAGGGAGAGACAACGACTACAACAGCAAAGCAGATGTCAGTGACTTTTCGTTTGTCTCAGAGAGGTAGGATGCTCATTTTTGGAGCAGAAGGCCTGGTAAGTGTGCTTTGTAGTCACCTCTTTCAGGATATCACAGCACCTGAGCCCTCACAATCTCAGATTATTTATCCTTGCGAAGGTCTGATAAAGCAGGATAGTACCATTATTCCCATTTTACAGGTGGTGGAGGGAGGAAGAGAAAGAGTAAGTAAGATTCCGTCCCTGTGACAGAAGCATATTTGAGGTAGAAAGCTGAGTCTCATTATCTCAGTCTGCCCATGTGGAACACACATTCCAGAAAACAAGTCATCTGAGAGCTCAGGTTAGCATACTGATTTACAGTGTTTTCCAAAGGAAAGGGACATTATTTATTTTCATTGCTTTCCAGGTGTGATGATTCACAGCGAATAGTTTGGACAGCTGTACGGACTGCTCCTCCTCCAGCCCTGTAATGCTCTTCTGTGAAGCTGTGTCACCTCTTCTACACTGATCAGTCTCTCTCTTCCCACATATTGATGCTCCTCTGTCATTTTTACCTAAACTGAAAACATTGGTTGAATTTCTTCCTCCACTAAGGACTCCATACGCAAAACCACAGTTGTACGCCTTTCCTCGAGTACCCTGCCTCACATTCTTTTCACTTACGTCCTCACAAAGTTATAGGGCTCGTTTCTGCCCAGTCATGTTTGATCTGCCTTTTACTATCACCTTTAAACAATTTGCGGACCTTTCCTCTCCAGTTCTTCCCTTTGCTCACTGGTGATGCTTCCTCTTTTGTCTCTGTGAGAAGCTATCACACCGATCCAGTAAGCCATGTGTAGGAGAGATTTGTTGCACGCTAACGATAGTCCCCTTGTTTATTTGAGCTGCTGTCATGTTTAGTCTCTGTCATGTCAGAGCGAGTGGATGCATCACTGGCTCTCACTTACAGGCTTGTGTTAAATGTCATTTTCATGTGTTATAAAACATTGCATGGTGAAGATAATCCATTTTGTTAATTCTGAAACACCAGCCATCAGGAAGAACCTCACATAGGCTGTATAAATGACTTTGTTATGGTCAGGCTAGATGCTGAACTCGTAGATTTGACCCATCATTAACTGCTTCAGCAGAAGTGCCTGACAGGGTGGCACTCGCGGGGCGGGGCGGGCAGGAGAGGCGACCCGATGCTGCCCAATGCGGTATGCCACGCCACGCACGCCGCGCTCCGTTTGAAGCCGGGGGGGACACGAGGGTCCCGCTCTCTCCGTCCCTGGCCGGCTGCTGGAGAGGACCCTGCTCCTCGTCCGGCCCGCGACCCTGATCCGGATCCAGATCCGTGTGCTCCTGAGTCCGGCTCCCGTCTGCTGGTGAGGCCAGTCCGGGGCTTCCCGGTGCCGCCCGGCAGCCGCCGGCCGGGCGCCGGCCCCGCGCGGGCTGTTCCGGGAGGCGCGGTGCCCGTCGTGCGTGTTTTGCCTTATTTCTCTTATTATTGGCATTAGTAGTAAAGCCGCGCTAATGTCCAATTTGTACGTCTCTCTCCGCCTTCCCCCTTCTCCCCTGCCGCTGGTGCCTCGGCGGGGCCGGGCTGCGGCAATGGCTGCTGCTCGCCAGCCCCCCGCCCGCGAGGACAGCTGGGCACTGCGGCCTGTGCGGCAGCGAGCACGCCGGGCGGGCTCCGCTTAGCAGCTTAACTGTGTCAGGTTTTTTTTCCCCGCCTGCTAGTTTGGTGTTTTTCTTCGTGCTGTAAATGCAGCCGTTTCATTTGAGCCGGTGTGCAACCTGCGCATTGCTTGGCGCTGCCTCCTCCGAGAGGGTGTTGTCAAATAACACTCAGACAGAAGAAAGTGTGATTTAACAGACAAGAAAAATGTATTTCGGCATCAAAACGAAGGGGAAAAGAAGGAGAAAGGTATGGGAAGTCCTTAAAGCCTTACTCAGGGCATCGTAGGAAGGCCATGGCTGCTGCAATGGAAGAGTTGATAGGAAGGTGAAATCCACATTCCATGAGAGCCTCCCCTCCCCTTTCAGAGTGATCATTTTTTCCTGAACATTTCTGTGCATTGTATTTATGATCAATTTGGAAAAATTTTTATCAGGAAGTCCATATACTGACAGAAAAACCCGGGAAACTGTCTGAGACTTTGGACCCAGGATTCTGCGAGGCGGAGAGATCTATACGAAGGAATGCAGGTGAAACAGGTGAAGTTGGTGAGCTGCTTCCACGGTGGAGAAAGGATACAATGTCCGAACTGAGATGGAATGCGCTTGCCTGGGAAAACAGCTTGAGCAATTTGAACTTTTTGGCAGCCCTTTCTCCCTTTGAAGCATTAGAGTCCCTGCGACAGAGTGCAACCATGTTTGTATGAATTATAACACAGCCACAAAGAAGGACAAGTTAGTACAGCATAGTTTGTTCAAGTCGTCAAAATCTGGCAGTGCTTCTCTCGGCTTCTTTTTTCTGACTCAGCTTTGTCTTCTTACACAGGCGTGTCCAATAGCAAGTAGCAAAACTCCAAAACTTCCTGTGCGGGTAAGTAAGCGACCTTTACTTACTAAATGTGTTGTTTTAATCTAGCAAGTTTTCAGTGATGCACAAAGACCATGCATTGTAATTTACTATTGGAATCTATTCTTCAGGTGTAGTCCTGCGCTATCTAAGTTGTAGTAGTGGTTTAATCCTTTGTCTCCGTGCTGAACCTCGATAGGAAGACACAAGATACCCTGTTATGTTTAAAAAAAAAAAAAATTACATCTAATCTTATACCTAGCACAGAATACATTAAGACTTGCTATTGAAAATCCATATAAATTCTGCCTCTATCACTGGCCCAGGGGGACTACTGGAGAAATACCGGTTGCTCTTTAGAGAGTTACATTTTTCTACTATAATTGCTATTGATTTCATATATGACATATAGATTGATTATGCTTTTAACACTTATATGCCCAGTAGCTGCTTGAGGGTTTCTTTTGGCCATTTTCTGCAAGTGAAGTACACTTTCTTGGATATATCTGATCCTCTGGAATAAAACCCATCTGTTCATTTTTAGAAAGTGAACTTTTGCAGTTTTATTACCAAGCATACGCTTGGTAATCAGGAGTTTGATGTTTCTTAGCAAATGCTTTGTATAGCTTTAGCTTGGAAAAAAATAGCGGGAAAACCCATTGAGGGTTGCAATAAAAATCATAGCAGAAGCACAGGGCTGAAAGGCAATCCAATAGCTTGCCTGGTTCTTTTTGCTCCAGGATAAGGCCAATTACCTTTATAATAATACTGTGTTCTGTTATCATATCTTCTCAATAAGTTCTTCAGTACTTTCAGTAAGGGAAACACCACACCGCTGCAACACACTGCAGTACTTCTCTCGTCTTACCACTACCCTGTGCCTAACCTTGAAACAGTGTGTGCTGTAAATCCTTCGCTCCTTCTGTAGATGCTTCGAAATATAGCAGATGAACCTGAAAAGGTCAAACCACCCGTCTGTTTCTGAACAAATTTTCTGAATGACCTTTCTCAAAATGGCAGTTATGCAAAACTGAAATTGTTGGGGCTTTCTGTTTTATAAATAATCAGGACTATGATCAAGAAACATATTTTCATTTTAGCAAATTACAACGTGACTGCGAGTAGTGAAAAAAGTCCCTGAAAGAAAAGCTTTTGTACGTCCCGTGAAATGAAAAATTGTGTGTGCATGTGTATGTTTGAAAATAGGATTACTTTCCTATTCGTCTTCAGAGAAGGAGATGCTCTGTGGTTTGCACGATTCAGAAGAAGCTCCAAGAGTGATATTTCACAAAGTTTTAAAATGACTCAACAGCACAGAACAAGATGTCCCACTGTGTTCAGTCATTTCGAGTGAAAGCCACTGTGATATGTTAAAAACTACCACTGCCTCTGCAAAATTTCCACCTATCCCCAGGACAAGCTTATAAGGAATTAAGTTAAAGGAAAGAGATCACTAGGGAAAAAAATTCAAATCTTAGCTGATACATAAAGAGCTAATGATTGAGCTGCTATACGTGACTTAGGAATAGCAGCAAACCACTGATCCTCATTTTATGCTTTATCACAGTGAATAGTTCCTGTGTTTGGATGAATGGAAGTAACTTTGCCAAGATTTCCTATAAGCTGTTTTTGCGGTTTGATACTCTAGGGGAAAAATTACACCACAGTGAATTAACAGAAGACCTCAGCTTGCGTTACAGCTTTTTATACTGCCAAAGGGTGGGAGTGAATACATTCAAAGCATACCTGCTATGCGACTATCAGAATAGCCTAGCATCAAAATTTGACATAAAAACAGACAGCCTGCTTTTGCGCAGTGGGAAGCTAAAGACCTGACTGTCTCGTGGCAAAGCCCAGGCGGCCCTGCAGCTTAGGTGAGGCTTCCAAATGCTAATTCAACACAGAGGTTTACTAAGAAGACATGCAGGAAGCATCTTCAGCACCACATGGTCTTCTGGGCAGAGCGTGCCTAGGGCCAAAAAGACCCTACTGACTAAAACTCCACCAGCCAGGTACTGGGAGCAAACAAACTGGAGCAGGAAGAACTTCAGCTGCCAAATACTTGCTCAAGCCTGGCTCCTCTGGTGCAGTCCTGCCATGTAGCATTGCTGCAGAGGTGCTGCCTGGCTGGATTAAAACTGAGGAGAAGGCCCTGTTATCACTGCCCCAGTTTACCCACTGAGCTCCTGCACCGGTGTGCTGCGATGCCCTGTGTGCTAGGGGTGTTAGCAAGTTAGTAAATAGGCCTCGGAGTCACACCTCCTCCTCTTCCTTACTCTTTTTCTATGGATTAAAAATAAAAGGATGAACAATGCTGGTTTATTCCTGAGACAGGATTCTGGGCCATGAGCAAGCAAACCACACCTAAGCTGCTGTGTTTTAGACGCAGATATCGTAGTTAATGCTATGAACTTAATTCTAGTGATGCTCTTTGATCTTGCTCCATTTGCAAGATCTCTACAGTCTTAACAGTAACTCAATGATGTCTTAGAATAAGGATTCTTTTGGTACTTTTTAGCATTGTCATTTTGAGCTATTTTTTTGATCAATAATATAGCTTTTTTTGTTCTTTTTAATATAGCTGCTGAAATGCCATGTGGTAGTCAAGCTATTAGGAGAGATATATCTGCTTCAGTATACTTTACGTCAGATTCCCGGAAAATAAATAACTGCATCATAAGAAAGAAAAATACTGGTTTCTATTCCCAGACAAGAGTCTGTCTTGAAACCTCTGAGCATCCACTTCACTCTGAGTGTGTATGTTCATTCTTTCTTTGATCACTTCATTAAAGATGGAGAAGTGATTGATTTGCTCTGCTTTGTCCTGGCCTTAACAACTTTGCAAGCTGTGCAATAAAAGAAAGACTCCTCAGAAAGGAGAAAAAGGAAAATGAGAAGGAAAGAAAATGCTGAAAGGTCTCCTGGCACTGTGAGTTGAGGCAAAAAAATTTGATTATGACAGTTCTTGTAGTGGCAAAGCATAGACCTGCAGAAACCAAGTGTTTAACTTCTCAGGAGGTTGGTCTCTTGGCTGATGTATTGCCTGACAGCAACACATGCCATTCATGCTACTCTGCGCACACTTTACCATGCTTCTACTGGTCCTTTCTGGGGAGGGAAGGATCAAAGATTGCTTTCTTGATTCAGGAAAAATTTGCTTAGTCCTGCTAAAATTCCTTACGTCATTGCATAATTGCTCGCCTCTGTCAATAGCACAATGTATGGACTCTTCCTAAATTGAGGGGAACAAATTCCTCTTTTCCTTTCTTCCTTTCTTCCTTTTTTTTTTTTATTGATCACTTACGTTCATGTATTAATTCTTGTTCTGCCTTACCACATTTTATGTCAGTATAGTAATTTATTTTCTCGGTGACTTTAACTCCTGAATCAAACTCGAACTGCTAGTCCTGTGTTCAGAGTTTGTCCTCCTACGCAGTAGCTCAAATTGAAAGAAAAAAATAACATCCACAGACAGTGCAGGTATTACAGCAACCTGCTTCCTTTCTCTCTTAGTCAGAATGAAAAAAATCACAAATCCATTAGCCTGGTATAGACAAGTTCTGAACAAAATGATCAGCAAATAGCACAGTTTCGCAGCATTTGAGTGAAGTTCCCATAACACTTCTGCAGACTAATTTCTCCAAAAAGCTTCTCATTCTCACCATTCTAAAACACATTTATGATTGTTGGTGCTGGGGTTTTTTTTTTTCATTATGTCTAAAAAAAAAACCGCCAACCCCCAAACCCCTTCTTCCTCTCCTGGGAAGCTCTGCTAGCAATTTCCCACTGCTTCAGAAGGAAGAAGGGAAGAAGACGGGAGAGAGGTGATATGGAAAGGGAAGTGAAGCACTGGATAGCAATTTGTGGTAGTTGGTGCCATGCTGTGGGATGAACTCATGCTCGCTTGAAGGCCGAGTTATGGTTAGAGCCTCTGTTGGCTCTTCTTGATGCCCTTCTCCACATTTATTCCAGTCTCAGTGCATCTGTCTTGACTGTGGGTGAGTAGGGTTACACTCTTAGAGGATTAAACCCACTTCTGTCTTTACTATTTCCTAAGGGCCGGTCTGTCCCTTTGGGCTGCTGGCTTTCTGGGTAGCTCCTTCAAGGACAAAGTTTCATGAGCCATTAACAGCAGTATGTAATATTAATCTGTGAAATATCAATAACTTTTGCATGAAAAAGGTATTAAGAGGGAAAGTGACACGGGAGCGCTTAGTCCAGAGTGAATGGGAAGAAACTGGTCTAGGAACCTTTTTGCCTCAGTGTGATTTTCTGAATCTTCCCAAGGGGATGCTGTCATCTTTGCCAATTTGTATTGGGTGAGTAGTTCCCCACTGCCTCGCTGGCTGACCTGTATTATTTATGCAGCATGAGGAAAAAATTTGTCAGTCTTGCCTCCTCTCTTCTGGCTTGGCAGCTGGCCCTAGCTATAGGGATCTAGTCTATGGCTCGGATGCTATTAGCTGGTTGCACTGACTTGCTAAACTAGAAGCTTATGTGAGCACATCCTACTCTGTTATACATTCCCCTAAATCACACAAACACATTTAATGTAGAGACGCCCCTGGACCTAGCTCATACTTGTTTGTACTTCATAGGTGTTTAGGACTAATCCAAAAGTACGAGTGATGTCTGGGACCTGAAATGTTACGTGCATCAGCTGAGAGGACCACTGGGCTGATGGGTCTACCGTGTATGTGCAATGTCCTCCTGGTCTGCTTGCCTGGGGTAATGGACAGGAGGAGGGAGAAGGTGAGCTGGGATGAAAGGGACGACAAGTGGGAGCGAGGATGTGCACCTGAAAAGCGCCGTCTTAGTAGGAGTCGTAGAGGGACATGACCCTGGCACACCAGCATATCAGCTGAGAATGTTTCCAACATGCTGTCAGCTTTACGCTGATACAAGTTTCCCTGGCTTGGAGTTTTCCCTCTGGTGCTGTGAATGCTGACAAATGGTAGAGACATGATCGCCTCTGGAGAACGGTTTTGTCCGTCCCCTTGCGTGTAAGCAGCCAATACTCGCGTCCATGTCCCGCTGCCCTTTTCCTTAATGGGGAAGGATGCCCACAGGGGCACTAGGGACGCTTCCCGCTGCCGGAGCCCTGCTGGGTGATCCAGCCTCTCGGAGGCACCGGCCGGGAGAAATTCCCAGTACTCCCGCCTGTCTGCTCCGCCTGCCAAAGGCAGAGCGGGGTGGCTAGGTGTGACCAGGCGGGGCAAGAGCAGGAGTGAGACAGCGCGGCTGTCGGGGAGGGCTTTCCCAGAGGTGTGGGAAATGCTACTGCCAGACCCCGCTCTGCTTCATTCATATCAGACTTGGTAAGAAAAGGTGTTACTCATCAATCAGACGAACCCCCGGGCTACTAATGGAAGAGACAGTGATCAGAGCAGGTTTTTTTCACAGCTTCTGCATCCACAGTCTTTCACTTTTGTATATGAAATATATTTGTGGGAGCAGGAATGTGGACTATGGTCATTTACACAGGGAAACCAGACCCACCAGGCCATTGAGTGAGCTGCTCCATTGCAAACTCTCGCTGGTCTTCCAAGTAACAAATTTTAACTGTCCGGCAGGAAGCAGCTATTTAATGTGCCTAAAAAAATGGAACTGAAAAGTGCTTAGGGAAGCCATGAGGCAAGCAGCACTAAGTCAGCACTTACTGGGTTCCCTTTCTCTGGATTTGTCACGTTTAGTGCCTGTCACCTTGTCCTACTGCGTGAGGATTTAGAGAGGAAAATCGATTTAGTTAGCCTTTTCTCCAGCAGAATTTCTAAGAACACCATTGAGAAAAGTCTGCAGGCAGGAGGAGAAACATGACTTTTTTAATTTGTAGGCTGTAAATTTTTATGCAAGGGACTGATGTTTTACTAGCTAGTGAAGTAGGCTGATTAGCAAATTCAGGAGTCTTGCTTTCACTTGTGCAAAAGAAAAACAGAGCAGCTGTCACTTTCCAGACCCACATCGCTTTTAGCAGGGTCTCTGCACTCAGGTTGGTGTCCCACAAAGCATCCAAATTACTGTTGAGATGTCTTGCATTTTGCAGTATTGCATGTCATGACCGACCGCGCTGCTATGAAAGGGCAGGGCTGCAGCCCAGCTTTGTCCGACAATCGTCTGAGCGGGTGCTGGGCATGCTGCGCAGGCTGGCTCTGTGGCAGGTCGTGTTTCTGGTACAGGGCTGTGGCTGCACCACCTGCGATCATCTGTGCTGGTACGGACACCGGCAGCTTAGATGGTGCCTCCCACCTTCCTTCGGAAGCGGGGAGCCTGCAGGCCCCCAGTGCAACTCCCTCCATCACTGCTTACGTAACCATTATTTCAAGGGATACTAGGACAGCAAGGAGGGCTATGGGGTTTTACTCGCTCAAGTAGACAGGTAGAAACTTCAAGCACAGCCCGCTCCCAGTGCTTTGCAGACCACAGCTGCCCACTCTGTGCTGCCCAGCAGACAGCGTAAGGGAGGAGTGCAGAACTGCAGCACATGGCATCCTTTGGTTTTCATTATTAATTTCCACAGCAAGATAAAATAAAGATTCCTTCCTTCTCAAAATGTCTGCTGTCCTCCTCTTAAGGGCTACACACCTGGATGACTAAAGAAAGCCGTAGAGATATTCACTTTCTTCTGATGATACATGTGTTGGCACATATATTTGTTATTCATTCATTTGCAGTCACTTCCTAGCTCCCACCTGATTTCAGCTCTCTTGCCTAGATCGCAGAAATTTTGGGGAATGGTAGGTTTTTCCCCTTACTAATTTTTGCACGTTAGCTAACTGTAGGTTTTGGTCATGGAACACAGAGTGCCATGCTGCATGGTGGGAACATGCTCAGAATTACGTCTCATCCACACCCTCCACAGTACAGGTTCATTATAACACAGTGCTCTGGATGGAAACTTGCTTCTTTTTCTTTCCTTCAGTTTCTTTCCAGAAAACCTAAAATAGTTTTATGTGTGAGGGAAGAAAAGGAATACAGAAGAGAAAACGCGCCTTCCTCTCTGCCATGTCCCTGCTGAATATCCACGTTTCCTTCCATCAGGGCTAATTTTCCACATGAATATCCCTTTACATACTTGAAAGCTCATACAAATGCAGGCATATGACATTCCCTTTCCAGAGCCCAAGGAAGTATTGCTTCCTCCATCCTGTAAATGAGTATCATGAGACAGAATATGAAATGACATCAGGGCAGGCAAATTAAAGCCCTTTTGATACCTACTCCAAAGGCTTGTGCACTGGCTTGTTTGGTCTCTTTTTGCAGGCTGGCCTGCCCAAGCTGTTAATTTCCCCCTGTAGAAGCAACCCCGGGCCTCCTGGCTCCTCCGAAGTAACTACCTCGGGAGTTTGGCTGGAGTGTTTGCTTCCTCTCCTCCTGAGCTGCAATAGCAAAACTCTGGGCACACTGTGATTTTAGGATTGGCGTGATCTGCTTTTAGCCAAGACTTTAGTCACAAAATGTATTTCTAGGAAGAAAAGGTACTGGATGACAAAACTGAGGGCTGCTTTTCCAGTCCGCAGAAGTCCTCAGTACTACGAGCTGCCCGGCTGCTGCTGCTCCTTCTCCTCTGTGCTCAGGGACTCAGTGACACAGGCTCTGGTTGCAGGCAATGGATGGTCCCCCAGCACACGTTGCCTTGGCAGTGAGAAGCAAGGCTTTTCAAATGCCAAGGCACGTATTTCTGTTGACATGCTCGTCCCTGTGCTGCTGGCAGGAGTTGGGAGGCTGGCACTGAGGCTGCACCTGCACGCTGTGTGGCAAAATGGAAGCTGATGCTGGGAAGGACATGGTACTTCTCAGTTGGAATGTGTCTCAGAAAAAGAGTCTTGGAGGCCAAATTCTTCCACACACTTTGTGTCTGAAGTAAGCGTCTTTGTCAACAGGTCTGTGACCCACTTGCTAGCTTCTCACCCAGTCATGCTCTCTTTTGGCAAGGAATTCCTTGTGGCTACCTGATGGCTTTGTCCATGGGAATAAAGTTTGTCCCAAGCAGAAAGAGAGATTGTTTGCCCTTCAGTCTTAAACAAAGATAAACTTTTCAGAGTTTGCTTTAAATCCTGGTGCCAGAGGAATTGGAAGAGGAGTTAGCATGAGAACAAAACTAAGCTTCCCTTAAAGTTCAGGCCCAGAAAGTCGAAAACCTAGTAGCTTAGAATCCAAGCTTGCCATGAAAGCTGTGAATTGTTCTTCCTGAAATGGCAGATTCCAGAAAGTTTTGAGGAGAAAAAAATGCTTTTACAGTTTCCAGGTCCAGCTAGCAAATGGAAGTTAAATACCCATCGTTCCCCAAAATACCGTCTCTGGAGAGAAGGAACCTGTGAAGAGCAACGGTCACTGGTCAGCCAGGCCAATCCAGATGTAGGACTGCAGGCCATTGCAGAGCCCACGCTCCCTTTTGTTCAGCACATGAGTGTGCAGATTGCAACATATCCAGTGGCTTTGCCACTCAAATCCCATATTTGGATGGACTGGAAGGAATAGGGCAGGGCAGGTCAGCAGAAAGCCTACACGTGGATTGTGCATTTGTAGTAATTATGCACTGCAGAGCAGAGACTGGTAATACCAGCATGGTCGCTCATAAACCAGGAGAGGTTCTTTGAGGCATTTCTTTTGCACATCTTCTACTTGGCCTCCAAATGGAGAGCTGTCAGGCTAAGTGAGGACAGCCATGTTCAAGTGAAACATGAGTGAAGTAATGAGTGGGAAGAACTCTGTTAGAAGAGGGTTCGTGCTTAGAGAGTAGGTCACGCAAATCCTGTAATTATGTACTACCCTCTAATTATGACATTAAGGCTTTAATTTTGTGTCTTTGAAAACAAGTTTAAGAAATGCTGATGCGATAGTTACTCCAAAGTTTAGCATTCACAGATAACTCCTGCTGATTAAATATATTTTTTTAAGGAAAACATTGGCTCCCATTCTACCATTTACATGACCAATGGAGACACTAGCTTTAGTTAAAGCACCAAAATATTTTCTTCTGGATCTTTCTATATATTGGCTTTGGAAGCTTTCCCAGTTAATAATAACAGTACTCAGCTCAAGCTGCAGCTGTGGAAGACACTTAAAGAAAGAACTGATGAGTCACTCTTTAACGAATGCTACTTTCTAAAGTTAAAGTTTTGTAGTTTAACTTGACTTTGTTAGTCTAGCTATTTCTCCCTCTACAGAGTTATAATCACTGTCGGATATGTATTACTTAACAGTATAAACAGTGTCTATGAATTCAGGAAGGACTATTTGTACTGCTCTTGAGCTATTTATGACTACTGCCCTGGACATCAGTAGGTACAGGGACGTGTGACTTGGAATAGCTTGACCAAACAGCAAGCAGGACTGGAAATTTCACGCTTGCAGCTCTTGTAAAGAGTTATGAAAGTTGGTGGCTAATATTAGCTTGCTTTTTGGAACCAGTGAAAAGCATCTAAATTGAGCATGCCAACAAAAGGAGTAACAAATGATGAAATAAACAAGTAGGCTGTAGATACTGGAGCAGAACTTTGAGGGAAAAGGTGAATAAATAGTTTAAGCTCTGGAGACCTGTAGAATTACAACCACTGCCTTACCCAGATGGTGTCTTTCTTATCTAGGCAGTTTCAGTAAAAACGACAAAGTCTGAAAAGTTTAGCCTGTCTAATTAACACTGATTGTGAGGATAAAGATACCTGGATTCGGTACACTGGTATAAATGGGGCCATGAGTGTTGAGAGCTCATCAGTAACTGCACTTCAGCCCTGTGTTATCAGGAGGAATGAAAGAAAAACTAATCTATTAACAAACCTATGGTGGCTAACAGCAGGTTCACAACTACACACCAGCTACACACAACTGACCAGCTACAAGCACTTCTGCACATCTCAACAAGCAGTCATTAAGCCATGGATATAAATAATCCTACATCCAGAGTTTGCTAAGTGAACTGGTTCACTGTATTGCAATCCCACCATCACAGCTCTGTAGGCTACTGCATGTACAAAGCCTTTGCCTGTTGTTATTCTTAGTACTTTGATTTCTGTGTTTGGTGTGGGGACATGCCTCAGACTCACTTTTTCTAACTCCTTTGGCATCCGGACACCTGCTCTGAAGGTGTGGATGCCCTGTTTCAGACTCCACCGTGGCAATTAAATCACCATGAGCAGCTTCCACACCTGCATCTCCTTGGACACGTGAAGCGAGTTCAGGTGTCCCTTTTATTATTTCATCAGGCATCATCTGGAAAAACAACTCATTTCCTTTCCCTCTTTCCCCCTTTTAGACTTGCCAGTGTGTTATAGAGGAACCAGACTGGGAGAAGCATTTGCTCAAAGTAAAAGACACAAAGCCAGATGTAACCTGTGTGCTTCCCTCATCTTCAGCAGGGGATGGCTCAGGAACAGGAGGCCATGTGCAGAATTACAGCAGGTAAGAGAGAGGAAGGTCTACATAAATACAGTACAGATCTTAAACCTGGAGTGTGTGCCATACTGTAGTGTTAAGCTTATCAGTAGGAATGAAGAACAATTTACTTGAAGCAATAGCCTGGACTTTTTCTTTTAAACTGCCATTTTTGTTTAACTTTAAAAAAGAAAAAGTGCAAGCTGCAAAATAACCAAGTCGTTGATAGACGAGTGTTGTGTGCCGGCCAGCCCCGGTGGGCAGCAGTCGCTGGCAGCCGGAGAGCCTGGCACAGGCGCTGCTCAGCCTCCTCTGGGTGCGCGGGTGGCTCTGGCTGTACCGACGTACAGCACCGGAGATGCCGCAGCACATGCTGGTTTTCCAAGCTGCAGCAGAGGCTTTCGGTCAGATTTGCTCTATCTGCAGTTATAAAAAGGCAGGCTTAGGAAAGACTGTCTGGGTAATGATGACAACTTTTTTGTCCTCTTCCAGATACCAGCAACTTATTTTTCTTTTTTACACCTGAAGTTGTTTAATCTTTCAGTAATTCGGTGCTTTTATTTCCCAATGTAAGACCCTCAGGCTCATAAGCATTGCTCTGCCGAGGGGGGTGGAAGAGAAAGGAGCCTTCTTCTTGCCCAGTTTTTGATGGCTCCTTCACTAGATCCTCCCCATGGAGTTGTATGACATTAAGAGACAGAAATATCTTTGTTTCTAAGGTTCCTGTGCAGTATGTCCTTGCAATGCTTTCTTTCTCTGAGCCATGCAGATTTATACACGTGGCCTAAAGCCTCTGGCTGTCCCACAGGACCTGCAACTGGCACTTCTGCTGCTCTCTGGGACAGTACACAGCCTTAATACAGCAGCCACCTCCTTCACTGCTATGAATGAATCATTCCTTCTGCTTAGAACAAAGCCCTTTGCCTCACTCACTGATGCACAGAGAGGCCACATCCTCAGGTTGCACATCAGGGAGCAAGTAATATTTTGTCCCGGCAGCACAAGAGGCAATAAGCCCCTGGGTGCTGGAGTGCTACCTGCATGTTGCCCACCACCTCCTACAACAGCAGGGATGAGCAGTTTAGCAAAGGAAGGTGGCAGCATCTTACAGCTGCAGGGAAGAAAGCAACCAGTGCCAAGGCTGTGTGAGTCTTTGGTAGTTGCCTGCCAGGGAGTTCTATCTGATCTGCTCACACTGAGTGAGCCAGGTGTTCCCAACCGCTGTATGCACATCCATACAAGCCACCAGCATTACACACTGCATGCAATGCTCCTGGCCAACTGCCACATCTAGTTTCATGGAATTATAGAATGGTAAGGGTTGGAAGGGACCTTAAAGATCATGTAGTTCCAACCCCCCTGCCACAGGCAGGAACACCTTCCACTAGACCAGGTTGCTCAAAGCCCCATCGAACCTGGCCTGGAACACTTCCAGGGAGGGGGAATCCACAACTTCTCTGGGCAACCTGTTCCAGTGCCTCACCACCCTCATGGTAAAGAATTTCTTTGTTACTTCTAATCTAATCTAAATCTACCCTCTTTTAGTTTAAAGCCATTACCCCTTGTTCTGTCACTACATGCCCTTGAAAAAGGTCCCTTTCCAGCTTTCTTGCAGGCCCCCTTTAAGCACTGAAAGGCTGCAATAAGGTGTCACCGGAGCCTTGTCTTCTCCAGGCCGAACAACCCCAACTCTCTCAACCTTTCCTCATAGGAAAAAAGCCTCCTGGCATTTTTGCCAGACTTCCTCTTTGTTGGGATGGATCGCTCCTGAGCTTGGAGGAGGTGATCCCTGAATATTAACCAGCTTTTTTTGCCTCCTTTTCCCTCTAGGGCTTTATCCCATAGTACTCTACCAAACAGATCCCTGAAGAGGCCAAAGTCTGCTCTCCTGAAGTCCAGAGTAGTGAGCTTGCTGTGTGTCCTCCTTGCTGCCCTGAGGATCTTGAAGTCCACCATTTCATGGTCACTGCAGCCAAGGCTGCCATTGAGCTTCACATTCACGAGCAGACCCTCCTTGTTGGTGAGAACAAGGTACAGCATAGCACCTCTGCTCATTGGCTCATCTATCACTTGGAGAAGGAAGTTGTCATCAGTGCATGACAGGAACCTTCCTGGATTGCTTATGCCCTGCTATGTTGTCCCTCCAACAGATGTCAGGGTGGTTGAAAACCCCCATGAAGACTAGGCCTTCTGAATGTGAGGCTGCTCCTGTCTGCCCATAAGGGCCTCGTGCACTTAGTCTGCTTGGTCAGATGGTCTGTAGCAGACCCCCACTATAATTAAACCTGTCCCTGCTCTGCCTCTAATCCTGACCCATAAGCTCTCAGTCAGCTCCTCATCGATCCCCACATGGAGCTCCATGGAATTCAGCTGGTCATTGACATACATGGCGACACTCCTTCCTCGTCTACCCTGCCTGTCTTCCAAAGATGCTGTATCCTTCCATTCAAATGCCTGCTTAAACACTCTCTAATCTCCTCCTCTTCCACCTGACCCTACCAGATCCTCCTGCACTAAGGGTACATCTACAGCCTTAATATTTAATTATTATACTGTCTTTGGCTCAACCCACAGATTTTCTGACATCTCCCCAGTCCAGAACAT
>Ga0065711_1000904_pt1 | contig 52465 bp, 27 predicted proteins | sample Hoacrofraction12_FD_59098 | JGI IMG/M metagenome (GOLD analysis project Ga0065711, IMG submission 59098) | Hoatzin crop microbial communities from Cojedes, Venezuela - Epithelial fraction 12 v2 (version 2) | ecosystem: Host-associated > Birds > Digestive system > Esophagus > Crop | place... | reverse complement strand
TTTCTTTCTTTCTTTCTTTCTTTCTTTCTTTCTTTCTTTCTTTCTTTCTTTCTTTCTTTCTTTCTTTCTTTCTTTCTTTCTTTCTTTCTTTCTTTCTTTCTTTCTTTCTTTCTTTCTTTCTTTCTTTTTCAATTTTTCAATTATTTTCTGCCCCACAATTGCACTTAATGTTTCTACTTTCTATGTCCCTTCTGCTTTCCGGCAGACTTTCTTTTTCAAGGTGAGTTTTAACTTTGTCTTACAGGTAGAGACTTAGAGATACAGGAGCCAGAAGGAGAAAACCAAACACAACAAGAAATGGTGTATATGTATATGTATATGTATATGTATATGTATATGTATATGTATATGTATATGTATATGTATATGTATATGTATATGTATATGTATATGTATATGAAAGGGAGATTTGTACAAGCTCCACCCTGAAAGTTCTGTCAGCACAGACTAAATGCAATTTCTTTCCAACACTTTTTGAATTCTTACCCCTTTCATCAGCAGTGGTTCAGTTATTTAACATCTAGAACAGTAAGTCGGTAATCCTTGCCACAGCCCCTGATTGATCATGCAGCACAACAACTCAGTAAATAACTCTAGATATCACTGAGCACATTGATTCAGGCATGTTAATATCTGGAGGTTTTCTTTCAATAACCATATTTCTTGCATTTAGTTGACATAGATTTCATCCCCCTGCTGCTACCAGATTTCTGGAGCTCCAAAAGTGTACGTTTCCTTTCAGTCAAAACTCAGCTACTTAATGTTTATGTGCAAAAAAATTGTCCCCACTGCAGTGAGATGTGTGACCGCAGCCAGCTTACACATCCCAAAGTCAGCTTTCAGCAAACAGCTTTGAACGTGAGGAGCCATGCAGATGCAGGACGCTCACAGCAGCGTGCCCGACTAGAGATCTCAGGACAGGGCTACACATCCATGGGCACACCTGAACTCCCTCCTCATTCTCCTGACCAGCTGGACACTAGCCAGCTCGGAGCTGGATAATACAGCTTTGTTAGCTCTGTATTGTGCCTAAATCCCAAATTCTCTTGAAAGACACTGTGTAATTAGTGCAGGACCAATCCTGTGCTATTACAGGTGTCCAGTTTTCAGTTCAAAGCTTGCTCCTTACAGCCAGAGAAGTTGAGTGTGTCTCAATGGTTCCATCTGTAGCTGCCCTAAATGTTTACTCAGTGTCACTGGCAGATTTTGCACACTATATGTTGAACGCTGTGTTGCCAGCAGCTGCACTGGTATCAGACCTAACTAGTTACAGCTACTCAGGGTATAACTGCAGGACAGCAGTCATACCTTTGGGTTTCAATGTAAACATACTTTGCGCTGACAGCAGTGAGAGAGGAGGCGACATATGGCAAAGGCCAAGAGTATTACCTCCTCCAAACAAGCTTTTACAGTGTGTGAAACTGGCCTAAAATAAAGTTTATTTTTCAAGGTGAAAGGTATATAAAGTGAACTTTTATGCTGATTCTACAATACCTCCCGTCTTCCTTAAGGCATAGACTTCTGTTCAAATGGTTTAGTGTTACTATCCATCAGAGAGTTCAGCCTTTGCAATATATTTTACAGTAGTCCCTAGGTTGGACTCAGGAACAATACATCATTTTGATATTGCTTTATAGCCTGTTGCCAGCTGTATATTTGTCTTATTTATTTATTTATTGGGAGAAAATGTGTGAAATTTCTATTAATGAATAATACATGGAATGTAGCAAAGAGAAGTAAAGGAAACAGGCATTTCAGTGAAAGGAATATTGTGAAAGTAGTCACCAAGAAGTGCCAAAATTAGCTGTCAATCTTCACTCTGGATAACTTAGGCTAAAAGTGCCAAAGTTGGAAATTGCTTATACATTTACTGGTATGCCTAAGGTTGGAATCGTTACCAACACTAAGGGCAGCAAAACTGCCCACCATTTCCATAACATCCAGGATCAACAATCTGCATGACAGAATCTCATTTTTCTCTTTGAAATTTAAATCCTTAGAATTATATGTACTGCAGTCACTGCTCTGCAGATACATCTGAGCCAGCTTTAAAACATCCTGTTGATGGACTTGTAGCAGATAAGCTGTAGTAGACACTAGATACAGCTGGACCTCTGTGTGCTCTATAAACCTATAAGATAAATAAGGTGAAGTACCAAAAAACCTGGTCCACACTGATCTCCCACCGTGTATCCACAACAGGGCACTACTGGTACTGAAATTTTGCTAGAATAAATGTAGCTTGGGTGTGCCCACAACACACTGAACTCCACACTGTGGCACAGAGACACTCTCAGAGTCAAATACTGGGCAGCTCTAATAATTGACAAACAGGGTCCTGATTCAGTGAAACTTTAAGCAATATTAACCAAGTGAGACCATCGACAAAACAAGCATAGGATGAGATGTAAAAGTACTACATGGAATCCCATCTACCTTGCTGTGAAGCTATGGAACATCAAGCTCATCAGAGTGTCTAGCTGAAGTATGACGAGTCACTGGCCAAAGCTCTTTTCTACCCTGATACTATATGAATGGGTTAAGGTGAAGAAAAATACTGAGCTGCCCAACAGAAATCTCCTTTTTATAGCTAATTAGGGATCAATTTGGCAGATCCTCATATATCAAGCTCCAAAGGCTTCCTAGGAACCTGATAAGTAACCTGATCAAATGACATTCGAGAAAAACTAGGACTATAATTCAAGCAGTATAGAATATCTTTCTCTCTGGTTGGAATCAGTAGAGGAATTTTTTTTCTAGGAACCATAACTTAACTTTGGCCTGTACTCATGACTATGAATAGAGGGTATCACTGACCTCCCACAGACCCATGCCAGCATCCCTGCAATCTCTACCCCTTCACCTCTTCCTCCTTTGAGTCAGCATCCTATAGAGTAGGCTGTACAAGTGTGTGTTCACGAGGTAGAAGCAGGGTGGAGCAAATCCATGCTTGGAAGAGTCATTTCTTCTGGGCGAAGAGCTACTCACAGCTTAAAATTCACCTTTCTATTTAAAACAACCAATACTAATGCTAAGCAAAGTTGAATTGATCCCCTTTATTATTAAACAGATGGAAAATATCACAGTTGTTTTTACACTGTTATTGCATATGGTAAATCACTTTATTAAACTAATCCTAGAAATCTGATCAATCAGTAAATGGTTTCCATCTCCACAAATGCACTAAAAAATCTTAAAAGCAAGAATTAGATATGAATTGCAAGTCTCAATAAGTGCTTTATTCTAAACAAGTTATCTCAGAAATTCCCTAAAGTTATTATCCCTCCATTGCCCTGTTCTTAACAGAAAGTTCCATCCATCCAAAAATGTTGTGTGAGGAAGGATTCTTCTCTGCCAGTGTTAATAACAAGGAAACCTGGTTTTTCTTTATTCCCATTACAGCAACACTTTCTGAAAGCTGAGATTTGAGGTAATCTCAAATGGAATATTCCTTTACAAAGTATATTTTTTCCTCTTCTAATATCCCCTGACAGAGAGCTTCTGATGATGAAAGATGAAGGTAAGTAGCAAAGCTGACGGATTTTTTTTTTTTTCCAAATAATAAATTCCCTGAATTTCAGTTCTGTTTCAATTGGTCTGAAATCTTCACTGGACAGTTTGTATATTGGAGGGCCAGTAGGAGAGGAATTATGGATTCAAAACAAGAGGCTACTCTCTGTTTTCAAAAAGGGATATCACTGTTGGGAATACTCATGGATGCTCAGAGTTCCCTCAGGAGCCGAGGAATCTATACCCACTTCTGTGCTCTACTGAAAGCATTTGAACCTTCATGTTTCAGCCATGTACCTAAGCCGTGATGCTTTAGAACATTTGGCATACTTTAAAACCTTTGGACATCTCTGTTCCACTTTGCATATAATACAAACTATTGTCAGTGAATAAGTCTGGTTGAAGAGCTTTGTGGTCAGAATAGCCACCCAAGACGGGTGAGAACTTCCTGCCAGCCTGAGTCGCACTGAACAGCCTGACGACGGTGACAGAGCGTCCTGGTCCTTCTGGCAAAAGTCAATATTTAACTATTCCTTGCAAAATGGAGTAGTGTCAGCAGCAAGATCTGCCTCAATCCCAGGATGCTTAGCTTGCAAAAAGCATATGCCTGTCTTTTCTTACAGAACGGAGTACACCTCAGGGAAGGGAGGAAACGAAATCACAGATTCTTACTTCCTCGAGTGAATGCTCTCGTTGTTCAATACTGAGATAGGAGGGAAACCCCTCTCTTGTATTTTTTTTTTATTACTTCTCCCCCTATTTTATTTGATTCTACTTTCTAAGGAAGGAACACTTCTTCCATGTTGAACTACATGACTTTGCCTGCTGTGGTGAAAAGTAGATCAATATATTTTAAAGGTATTTTCTTCTAGACCATTGAACTAAAGGATAATTACTCATACAGCCCTGGTCAACCAACAGGCAGATCTAAATAAACTAAAATTCCAGAAATTTACACTTTGTAAAATAGTAAATTTTGTAAAATACTGTGTTCCAGCATCTGCTCTTTTTTCTTTTATGTATGTGCTTTCAGGCCTCTTCTTCCAATTTCCATTCATCTGTTTCTCCAGTCACACCTATTCATACACTGCCTATGTGCATTCTACTTTTTTTTTCACTTCTTGATACAAGTCTAGCATAGTAACACATTGCTTCATGCTATTTCACTTAAGTTTTTCTTGCCTCATCTCATACTGTAGTTTTGTCCTCTTCCTTTATTTTACAGAAAATGTTAGTTCTGACTACCTTCAGAAGTGTCACAATGGCACAGTTCTTTGGCACAGGTAAATGTGAGTAAAACTATGCTGAATCAGATTGTAAGCAAGAGTAAATCCTGCAAAGCTTAAGCTGGAGGAAATATGACAAAACACTTCAGAAGAGGAGAATGGGAAAAAGTCACCTCAAGAAAAGGAGGAAGAGGGATCTGAGTAGTATGACTGTTCTACAAAAGGAGGGATAGTAACACAGTTTCAGGTGAAAACCAGGCTCCATAAAGAAAATATCAAAATTATTTTCTGCATGTCCATATGGAATCTTCACAGGGAGATGAGTGGGTCCTTTGGATGGACTGGGTTTTTTGCTTGTTTGCTTGTTCATTAGCTTAAGATAAATGTGAATTAAGTTTATTGTTACTTTTCAAATACTGCTGCATCTTGAATATTCTTTGACACTGCAAAACAGTTTTCAAATGCAAAAGCTAAAGCAAAAAATCTGACATGGCTACATGAGCAGGAGACAGCCAGATGTCATCCATGTTTGTCTTGTATTTCTCCAATGCTTTAGTCATTTTTAATGTGTTTATTCACACCAGATTGAGAGCCACGGAAATGAAAGCCTACAACTCAAGAAAAAGAGGACTCGATCATATGGTATACACTCCTTGAAGTGAAATTTCTTCTGATTAAGAGCCAATAGAATTTAGTCCCAAGCACTTTTTCTGAAGGGAAACAACTGTAGGAGTTTTCCATGAAGGTGTCTTTCAGACTCACTTTTGTGCCATGGAGAGGTAGGACTGGCTCATCTGTAGGCATTAGTTAGTATATGCTTCTTCTTTCTTCTTCTTTGTTTATTTTTTTGTTGTTGTTGTTTGTTTGGGGTTTTTTGTTTTGGTGTTTTTTGGGGTTTTTTTTTGTAATATAGTCTAATATTTGAGACAGCAGCTTTGCTCAGAAAGCTTGGGCTGTTAACAGCTCCCTAGTGCATTTGAATGCACTCTGGCCATAGCTCATACCTATTCCTGCCCTGACTCCCCCTTCAAGTCATGGCTGGTTTATGCACACTGTGTATTATCTCATACCATACAGAATCTCAGCTGGCCATTTCAGACATTACATTTCCAGAGAAGTGCAATGGGACCTTAACCCAGTTAATAACTGGAGTCTATCAGTAACTCAGGAAAGCATCAGAAAGGAATTTCTATTGTACAGTATAGAAAGGATGAATCACATTTTAAAGACCAGGATCAGCAAAGGGAGTTAAGTTACAGTTTTTATTTCAAGCGATTCTGTATTCAGGTAAGCTGCTATGTCTCTAGATTTATCTTAGTTACAGTATTTTTGTAACCTGTTGGTCTTTTGAAACACCTTTCGCAGGAATGAAAAGCAAGAAGGACAAACAACTTTATTTCTTGGAGAACCCTGTAACTAAATTCTCCTACTGGGTCATGTAAGCAGTGTGCACTTCTGCATGTTTTCTCAACAAACCTGGAGACAACCACAAAATGGCTCAAGAGGCAATGTCCTAATAGCAATGTGGCCTTCAGAAAGGGCTTCCTGTTGTCTGGGACATTTTTCTCATCAATACAGCAGGATATTTATATAGAGGGGGACTACAGCTGTTTCTTCAGGCTTTGATCTTCACCTCATTAATTTCCACAAAAAAGTCTCAGCTTTTTTCAGCAGATATTGACAGTTCTGTTTCCAGAGGCAATAACTCCATGATCTGCTCAGTCTTGAACATGTTGGCCTGAATTCTACATTCAGTGAGATCAGAGTGAAAGCTGTAGCTGTTTTCAGAGCAAATAACTAAGAAACAAGTAGATACGCTCCATGGTTTTCAGACAGGAATGACCTCCTGATTACCCCATCTAAGACAGAATACACCAGACTTTGTAGCAAAGCCCAACCCAGGAGTGCTAGTGTAGGCTGAAAGGCTGCAGGTGTCCCTGTCTCAGCTCGTCAACATCACAGGACTGGCTTAATCATAAAGGGCTCCTCCAAAGGAATGCTTCTTGTGAAAACTATTTTTCATCTGATTTGGTTTCATTGTTAGTCAGAGAACACCTGCTCATCATTCATTTTTGGCAGTCTTAACCTCCAACATGGAGCAAGGACCAAGAGTCTTGCAAGTACCTTTTACCCCTTCCAAAACTAAGAAGCTTAGAGTTGTTACTGTTCAAGTATTACATTTCCTCTTCTGTTTTTTGATGTGATTGATAGAAAAAAATCACATGAATTTATGCCAAAAATATGTGTATGTGTCTTCTGGAATAAAAGTAATACTTGAAAGGCTGTTTCAGTTAGATAGGTGGTATTTGTTTTTAAAAAAGGAAGAGTTTTTATTTGTGAAGAAAAATAATGTTACTGAGATCTCAAGCTACAATATTGCCTGTCTTATCTTCTTCCAGTATGAAAAATAGATTGACTCTGATTAAGAGTGTTCTCCAGGATAAGAATGTAAGTCATGTGGATACAGTTAACAAGCTTCGATGGATGACACAATACATATTTTTCATACTAAAACACAGCTAGAAATAAAGTCTACAGTAACCTGCTTTCTCACAACAATTTTAAACTGGAATGCTTCCATCATGTAATGATGACTTTGGAGTGAACTCCTTCTAAAATTCTCTTAAGGGCATCAACATTGAATTTCAAAACTGTTGTAGAGCAAAGGAAAGATTGGATCTCCTTGGAATATTTAGGCTGCAAGGGAAATGCTGCTATTGCTCCAGGGTTAGAAACTATGCTGAGAAGGCTCACAGCCTGCTGGAAACATCTTGCGTTTGAACTGAGCTGGCAATATCCCTTATAGAAAATTGGCAGGGTACCAACTTTCTTCATCACTAATAATGTCTTTACAGGACTAAAAGTATGGGAGGGGAAAAGCCAGTGCATGTGCTTACCATTGATAAATCAGTAATTAGAAGCAAAAGTGTGAGTTTTTTGCTTTAAAATTTTACACAAGATGATGATGGCTATATCTTAATTTTTGGATCATTTTAGGAAACCCTGATACAACTGCTACAGAAGGAGCCCAAAAGTCATCTTGGAGCTCGTAAACTGCATTTTGAACATTTACTTTGTTTATATGGGGTTTTGCAAACTGAAGATTGCAGATAGCATAACTGATATCACACAGAGAAACACCCAGAACATGTGGGTTCAGTACTGGCCTTGCTGCAATACCTAGACTACACAACATCTCCTCAAAACTACCTCTGGCATATCAGCACTGGGATAAAATGTTGTGCAGAGCTCCCAGGGGTGATGTTTACTGAACTGGCTGTAGACCAAGAGCCAGTAAGACCACACCACTATCACTTTGCAAACTGCTAATTAGACCTCCAGAGAGAGAGAGTTTCTTAACTTGGGCTCAGCCCTGGGCTACACACCTGTGTTGCTAGGGCAAACCTGAGCTACTGATACTCATGTATCGTACTGCACTATGCACTCTACCAGTTCAGGTCTTTACTTGCTTGAAGGTCTCTTCATCATGCTTCATGCCATAAAGTGAGTATGTTCTGAGATCCCTCTGATTTAAAGGGAGGTTGGCAATGGTCGTCTTCCTGAAGAAAGTGCTTTGGGATGTATAGATGAAACATACCATGTGGCAATATAAACCACATAGCAATTATTATTGCAGGAAAGTCTATAGTCAGAAACTGTGCTGTTGTGGGAGAAGAAAATATTTTGTCGATTTGAGACTAAGAGTATTTTGTCATAACCACGGCAAATATATATATAAATATCAGTCTTACCATTTTTTTTCTTATTCTTGATGTCATTGAAGAGGTTCTGTTTACATTTTAAATTACTCAGTACTCATCAAGCTTCGAATAAATGTAGTTTATCTCATTATATTTTGCTGTCTTATGAACTCATTTCATTCTCTGGGCTGATTCTCTGGTAAATCCTACCTATTTGCTAAACTGTTTTGACTGACAGGCTTTAAGATAAAATACACATCTTGAATTTTTGATTTTGATGCTGACCATCTACTATTGTTATTAGATCTATCAGGTTCATTTGGATTACACAGTTGTTTACTTGGCTATTTAGTATTGAGACTAATTAAATCATTTGCGCATGTCGTGTCTGTAGTAGACAGATAAAATGACCTTTGTTGACATCTCACTTTTACTTGGCACATGTAGAGGCATACACTCTTTGGCACCAGCTTGAGGGCTTTGACAGCAAAGCTCTAGCAAATCTTATTGTGTCTTTTTTAAGACATTGTCTCTTCCTTTTGCCTCTGTTGAAGTTCTGCTGTTAGAAAAGTCAGCAGAAAAGAAAATGGTCCCCAGCCACTCCAGCTGACCATTCATCATGTAGGCCAAACCTACCTTCATCAGGAACTTAGTTTAAAAAAATGAGGCTTGTCTTGGAGGCCAACAAACCCAGTAGCAATCTCCAGCAAAATAGTGGGCAGATTTTTGAAAGAAGTAGCATTTTGCATCACTCAGCAAGTTTCATCACACCTCACTTGCCAAAGGCCTTTAGACCTCTTCATGGCAAACTTGGGCAATGTTAATATCCATAAAATGTTGAATAAAACTCATAAAATATCACCTTGTTAATACTTTCAAATCCAACTTTCCAAGCTTATGTAATAAGTTTTTTTTCTCTCCCATTACAAGAAATACCAAAAGAAGATTCCCATACTATCCTGAGTGCCTGGCCATCGGTTTAAGTAATACAATACCACTCGCAACAGGACATTGTAAACCTCCAAATCTGGACAATGCTTAAACATAGAAACAATGGACACTAAAATCTTCCTTTATTATTCTTCTTCTCGTGGCTGTGTTCAAATTTGCAGCACAATTAACCACTAGGAAGTTGGAAGATCAGGGAAATCCCTCCTAAAAATTCTCCTTTTCTATGTTATTGAACACTTCAGACATAAGTACTTTTAACAACATCATATGCCACTGAAAGTTGTTACTGACATTATGGGAGTCTACAGATATTTTTGCCGATAAAATTTTTCAGAGACTGAGGCTTTCTATCACTAACGCAAAAACTGAGAACAGGCCTGTTGTAGCTTGCCGTAAGACAAGAATCAACTGTCCGCAGGAAACTGGCTGCGTGGCTTCGGCAGCAGGGAGGAAGGATGCCAAGGCTGTGCATAAGAGGGAGACAAGGGATAGATTCTTACAAAGACTCAGAAGAAAAGCTATATAAATAAATACTGTAATAAATGGGTACATGGAAAGAAAGGAAAAAGGACAATCCCGTAGGGCATTGATAAAAAAACTAGCACATATTTTAGACAAAACCTGGCAGAAAAAAGAATACAAATGTGCCAAAATGAATATACTGCCCCAGAATGCCAATTTTATTCTGCCCATTCATCACTGCATTTGATTTCATATCCTGTTGATAGAAAATGTTGCTTTATGGGTTCAGTGATATTCCTCAAAAGTTGCACTGGGGACAAGGGAAGGCTGAATAACCAAAACATCACAGATGGGAAGCATTTGAAAAGCACATCCCCTTTGTGCTGGGGACACACAACAAATTGCAGGGGAAGTCACTCTCCAAATAGTTGCTCTCCACTGTCGCTAAAGGCTTTCCAGACAAGCTGGCCCTGTGCACAGGAAGATATGGGGCTGCAAATACCACCTTGTCCTGCTCAGTCTAAACCCACACTCCTCAGTCTGGCTATGCTATCAGTTATGGACGCATGCCACCCTCTGGCTCTTCCACCTCCCCCGTTAGCTATCTTTTAGAGCTGCTATTGTGATTGATGTCTAACTCTAAAATGACCTGAGTTTTCTTAAATGCTTTAAAATACAGATCTAGGATAATTCCTCTCTCTTTGTCTGTTTCTTCCTAACAGGGGTTAGGAAGCAATCAAGCAAGTGCATCTAATGGCAAACCTAAGGAGAAAGCAATACTGAAAGCAGTTAGGTTGGAAAGAGAATTAAACTAAATCATAGAATATAATCATAGAATCATTAAGGTTGGAAAAGACCTGTAAGATCTTCAAGTCCAACCCTCAACCCAACACCACCATTCCTGCTGAACCATGCCCCAAAGTGCAGTATCTACACGGTCTTTGAACACCTCCAGGGATGGTGAGTCCACCACCTCCCTGGGCATCCTGTTCCAATGCCTGACCACTCTTTCAGTAAATAAATTTTTCCTAATATTCAATTTAAGCCTCCCTTGATGCAACTTGAGGCCTTTTCCTCTCGTCCTATTGCTAGTTACTTGGGAGAAGAGACCAACACCTGCTTCACTACAACCTCCTTTCAGGTAATTGTAGAGAGGAATAAGGACTCCCCTCAGCCTCCTCTTCTCCAGACTAAACAATGCCAGTTCTCTCAGCTGCCCCTTATAAGACTTGTGCTCTAGACCCATCATCAGCCTGGTTGCTCTTCTGAAGAAGTCCATGAGCCACAGTCTCCCCAGCTGTCAGAGCTAGCACAGTGTCTCAGACTACATAAGCCCAGAAATCTCCCACCTAGTCAGTCTTTTTGGTCCAGCTAGCTCATTTTTCATGCTCATCACAGCTACCCACCCTCAGTTGCACTATATGACACCTGAAATTTGTATCATTTATTAATGACCCAGCAATGGGAACCACCTCAAGAATAGAGCCAAGACATTCTCCATTTGTTTCCAGTCTCTTATCCTGGTTTTATCACTGAAGAGTATACTGCGTAATAAACCTTGAATTTTGTTGTTTAGAGGCAACAGCAGAAAATATCTGTCTATGAGAGTGCCAGTCTGAGAAGTCAAACCTAGCAATACATCAAGATTTTAAGCAGGTGATTTCAAGTTGGAGAATCTCTAGACTTAAAACAAACATTAAAACCTGAAATTTTGGAAGCCAATAATGAAGGCTTTGTTGGTGAAACAGTTTTCTACCAGAATATACTTACTCATAAAATTTACAGTTACAAGCTCAGTTTGACCAAAAATCTCTAGAAAAAAAGGCAGGAATCCAGTGAAAACCTTTCTGATCATCTGCTTTGCTACAAGGCAGTCTAAATCCGAGGCAGCCTACTACAAGGCTGTCTCTGCAGCAAGACAGCTGGATTTTTGTACTTATGGAGAAATTGTGTGTGCATGCAGACACATGTGTGGGGCAGGGAGAGGGTCCTAATCAGAATATTGTTCATATACAGTGAAATTATTTTTCTCAGAATGCCTCTGGTATGCAGACTCAAATGACAAGTTTCAAACAGCTCCATGTGAACCTTGACTGGAACCTTGGCAGGAGAAAGGGAACTTCTTGAAGCTTAGGTGATGGCAAAAGTCAGAAATTGGTAACAGCTGCTCTGAGCACATCCTATATTCCTAGTTCCTTAGAACTCATTGCCACTGTAGAGATGTAGCATGCCTCTCTGTTGCCTATGTATACACACCTGGATACAATATCCTACACTAAAAAATTTGCATTAATTTTGCATTTCAAAAATTCTGACTTCTTTTTAGGGTGTACTCTGACATTATACTCTCCCTATGTATCAATGACTTACACATCTGTAGGAAGAAATGGAAATAATTTAGGCTTATTCTGCAGATCCCAGACCACAGTCCTGAAAATGTAACATTTTAATAACATATTTAACAACATTTTATTATTTTGTGAAACTTTAATTGCATGACAGTGAAAAAGAAGTGCTGAAACCTTCTTCCTCATATAATGATAAGCCACCACCTTTAGAATTAATAGCAGTGCTTTAAATATCTTGATGACATTAAGTTTGTCCTGTCTATGCTACACTACAATTTGGAAGAGACTAAGCTGAAGATGTTTTTTAACCATCATTTTGAAACAGAATAACCTCAGCTTAGATACGTCTTATTCTAATGCTTACTTTCATAGTGAAGAACTTATATTTTTACAATGGTTCAAAACTTCATGTATTCATAATGAAATTGTGTAAATTAGGAATATGAATTAGTAAAAAAAAGTGTGAATTCAATGTTAATAGCAATTCCAGGTTCCTCTGTCACAGCTGGTAGGGGATTCCTTGTGGTCTCAGAGCTGGTGTTCTTACTACGTCACTTAGTATATATGCATTTAAATTCATCTGAAAAGCTAAAGAAAAGTATATGAATCTGATTGGCATTCAGCTACTTTTTAATGACTTCGTTAACATTCTTTTTTTCCCTTTCAGCGGTGACTAAATCAGAATCTACTTGTTTTAATGGAGTGCTGCCAAAGAGATGAGAACTCTTTGAGTTCTCTCTCCAAAAGTACTTAGAAAAAAAAAGTCACTACTATTGTAGCTAGGTTGCAGAATTAGATACCTGTCTGCTTCTTAACCATCCCAGTTGATCGCTTAGCATCATCTACTACATCTGAAGTCTCTTCTTCTGCTACTTCTTCCATCAAGGCAATGACTGCTGGCAGAAAAGTATGACAGTGGAACAGTGAAGTCTGCAACTCGTACTTTAGAATCACCTAAACCCTTATTTCTTTGAAATAAGAATTAAGTGCCAGAACTAAGCAGTGGACCATATTGGTTCAGTCCAACATTGTCTCTTCAGCAGACACAAACTCTCTAAGTCCCACCTTCTAGGTCACCAATCTCTAATTCAAAATTTGGATTCTCAAAACTTTTACTCAGCCTCTGCCTGGCTCGCTGGACACATGCATGCTGTATACAGAGACATTTTCCCTAAGTGAAACTGTATGTAGGTGCCTGAAGGTAAGATCCTGGGCATGATAATACTAGGCAGACAGCTGCCTAAATCCAGCAGGATGCATATTCCAGATAATCCTCTCCCAGTGACGCACAACTATCAAAATTCCTTGCACAGTTCTTCCACTGGTTTTGGCAGTAGTTTCTCCTTTTTGACACTAGTTGATGGCTAAACATTAGAATGAAGACCCAAAACCAGTACTATCTGATAGCATCTCTATCTACATCTTTACTTCCAAAAAGTCACTTATCACATCACAAAGCACCACAGGTCTGTGACCCACCTACTCTTTACAGTCCTCTCACATGATAATTCATTGTGGGCTGAGGGAAATAGCAGTGGAGTGACTGGAACCCAAAAAGGCACCTTGCATACTAGCCTAGAAACTCGGTCCTACTCTCATATGATTTGCTCAAGCCACCATACATATTAGGAGAAAGGGTTGGCAAAAGTACTTCCCAAACTTACGCAAAAGCTTGTACAAATGCTCAGTGATTTTGGAGATGATCCCTAGTGCAACAGGCGGTATCAAGCTGAGAGCAGAAAAGGAACATTTTGCATCCATGTAAGGTTGTTTTAGGTGGCTGGATAACTATTAATTGTTCTGCTTCACCAAGGGCACTGTGATTTCTGTTTGCCTCCAGAAAGCCTGTAGTCTCCTTTAGGNCGTAAACCAGTGCAAGCCTCTTTGTTATGCTGTTATTTTGCAGGACAAAAAATGTAGCGCTCCCCACCATGAGAGCGCTACAGTATTTGTTAGCTCGAGGGTTGCAACGTGTCCTGGCTGAAATGTATTAGTTGAAGTTACAGTCCCAAGGAAGACTGGCATCTTTGCATAAATTTAGTTACTTTTTCTAAACGTGTTGTACAGAGGGGCTTTGCTATTATAGTCTATTTTCAATATTCATCTGTTTTTCCAAAATGTCAAAGTGGAGGGAGGCCTTCATGGTTAAGATTACAGTTACATTTGGACTGATTTTAAATAAATGATGGAGAGTATGTATCANGCTGTTTGGGAATAATGTTACAGCTACTGAAAACTAGGGTTTCTGGCTCACACGATTTTTACCGTTATTATTTAGTAGCTAAGTGCCAGTGAGACAAAGAACATCTTCCAGTTGAATCTGGGTGACTGCAAAGTCAGGCGTGAAAGAGGCTGAAGCTAGGAAAGACAGCTCAGCACAGTGCTATAATCTATATTTTACAACATTCACTAGTCAACTTTGACTCTACATCACCACATCATTCCTGGATTTTTTGAGAACCACCTAAAATACACTGGCAGCCTAGACTACAGGGATCATTGATTTTGCTAACCTAGCTGAGGGCTAATCTGTCTTTAGGCTACAGAATTAGACCACTAAATCACAGAGCACTAAACTCCATACCTGCAAGTCATTTCATCTCTCACATATAATAATTTTCTAGGTTTTGGGTCAGAAGCTCTTATACAGTGGTAACAATTATTTGTTGCCTGAAGAAGGCCAACTACAGGGTCCTTTCATGGTAGGCGTTGTACAGACCCTTGGTAAGAGAGGCTGACCTAACAAGCTTACCATAAAATGTGGGATGAAAAATACTGTTTCTTGATTTGTAAGAATATTTGAGATTTTGGAAGAAATGTCAAAATAAGAAAAAAATCTTATTGTGAAAAGAAATTGGTTTGGTTCATCATACATCATAGTGATTTTGAGGGTTATGTTTTTAATTTGATTCTTAAATAGAAGTTGTTAATATTTCAGTGACTAATATGTTGAAGCTCAGGTCATTTTCCAGTAAAGAATTGTATCATTTCTTTGGAAAATGTCAGCATGGACTTCTCAGACATTTAGCAATGTTTCCCCTTTGTTTATGAATTGGGACATTTATTAACATTAAAACAGTTTCCCAGTCACTTTGGAAAGTTACAAACTGCCTCTACTTTAATTCACTCAATACTTCTATCTAGTTAAGAAACTAACACATCAAGGACTTACCAGAACACTACTAGCCTTTACCAAAAACATGTGTTCTTGAAATAAATATCTGTAAACTTTTCAACGAGCCAAGTCCACACACAAAAAAGAATGAAAACCTAAAAGTGGAATTTTGAACACTTGGGTACTTTTTTAAATCTAGCAGTAGGGCTGCAGCTGAGACTGCACAAGGGAATTCAGAGTCGTTAACATCAGTAAAAAAGCACCAGTTTGAGAGAGATGTGCTTTTGATGACCTTTATTATTTAAAAAGTACAACACTTGAGAAAGAGCTTTATTCACAAGAGCTACCATCTGAATTTTTAAAATAAGCCACCTAGGGTGATCAGCATTGTAATCTTTCCTGAATAAGCATTGCTTAATATCACCAAGTGCTTCAACAGGCTGCAGAGTGGCCTCCAGTTTTCAGGAAATTTAATGAGATTCTGAAGCTTTTTTGTAGATACCTAGGAGAAAGACTGGTATGTCATAGCACTTGTGACAAGAGTGACATTCAGCCATCACAACTTGACAAACACTGTTATGTAAAAAGCAAGAGGGAACAGCATAATTTTGGGTAACTAATAAAGAGACCCTGCTACCACTTCTAAGCTGTTCCAATTGCACCCCAGCTCCTTAGTGATGGAAAATAATAACTCCAAAACGCCTATGAAATTATATGGTGGTCTTAGCGCTTGTCCCAATGTCAGTGTGGCGGTCAGACAGTCCACCTTGCCTCCAGGTACACATGGCACTGTCTTAAGGTGACACAGCTCCTCAAGGTGAAGCAGGTCCCAAGGGTCATTGATGGCTGAGAAGACAGTAAATGCATTATCACCTTTCACAGCCTTTGTCAATCTTTTTTTAATGGTATTTTAGCGATCTCTTGAAAGCCATTGTATCAGTATTCTCAATCAATCCAAGTGGATATGTACTTCAAAGAAAGGTTCCTCTCATTCCAAAACATAAATTTTTGTTTACTGCACAGTGTAACCCCTGTACTGCTCAATGGATTTTATGAAATAAATTCTGCTCAAAATTCACATTTGCAAATATAAACTACACTAGAATTTCGACAACAATCCCATGTTATACCTTCTTCACTGTATATAAAGCATTCCGAAAAAAAATTCTGTTATAAATCCTTACTTTAAATGGGTTTTCTTTAGTGTCAAAGTAAATATTTCCGAAGAGAGTTCAAATTTGACAAACATTCTCAACTTGAGAATATTGTCTTTTCTTTACGAACCAAAAATTTATGTGTTTCCTAAATAACAAATAGAGATTTAATTTCAGTTCTCCGTGAACAACTGTAATGCCCTCAGTTGTACCTTTGTCTCACATTTGTGGAGCTATTGAAGAAATCTCAGAAATGATCCAGCAACTGACAAGCAAAACTTCTCTTTACATAATAATAATAATGGATATGTTCATGCCTAGCTATCCTTGTTGCATATATTAAATATGATTTTACTTGCACATGGATGTACTGGCATCTTCAGTGCAGCAAATTGAATACAGTGTACATTTAATCAGTTTTTGAAGTGTTTACTTAGTCATTATCTAATCTCCTTGAACACCTCTAAAATATGTAAAGTGGTTGTACAGTGACCTAGATTCCTGGCAAGGTGGTAAATGCTAAATTAACAACATTGAGCTAATTTCACTGTAGTATTTTCTACATTAAAAAGAAAAAAAAATAGTTTTAATTAAACATTTTTCCTGTTATTTAGATGTGACAGTTTCCTATGTATGCAAATATATAGGGACACACACACACGTATTCTTTTGAGTTACTTGGTATTTCAGTTCAGCTGAAAGATTTCTGATCAGTTTGAGCTCATTTGAAATAAAATGGCCAAACTAAGCTGAAAAGTGTTTCCCACCAGCTTTGAAGTGGTTTGAAAACCACACTTCAAACTGAGCAAGTGCATCTCTTTCTTGTAGACAAGTTCTGACTCAAAGGATAACACCATTTTCCATGTAAAAAGGGCCCTGGGCACAAATCCCTAAAAATGTTGTCCTTAAAATTTATTCTGAATTTCATTGTAGCTGCAGCATAATGCATTTACTAACAGGCTTTAGTACAGTAAATGCCTTTTGGGCCATCTCATTCCATGCCATAATTATTTTCTGGGGAAAGCCTTACCCTCTACTCGATTTATGTAATACATATGGTTGGTAAAACTTGAATTTTTATTGATGCATAGTAATATCTTTCTCAAGACCCTTAAAGAAAGTGACATAATTCTTTAAGACATAATATTACGCTTAGGAATTGCTCTAGAGGATCATAAATCTTTTGTGAAACTCTTCCAGCACTCTGCTAGTGTTAAATAAACCATGACTAGAAATGAAATTCAAAATAGTTTGAGTGATTTGTGCAAAACGTTCTCCATTTGCCAATTATGTAGCTCTATATTTCATCCTATCAGTTATTCATTATTCTTTGCTAAAAATACAGCAACAGCAAGGGATTTTTCGTGAGTTCCAGAAGAATTACAGATAACCCTTTTCAAGAAAACCAGGCATTATTTTATAAAATATGACAAAGCTGATGAACTAAGTGATGATGACGTTGTATTTGTTTATCAATGTTACTTTCTTGATAAGTACAAAATACCTAAGCCCAGCTGAGTAGAGCGTTTATTCACACCCATGTTCTAAATGGCTGGCTGAATCTTCTGAGTTGATGCCTAATTCATCCTAATGGTCCTTAGGGGTACCAGAATTCCAAAAGGCAAATCTGAGAAGGAATAAGCATACTCCAGATACATTTGTCTTAATATTAAGAAATCACAAATCTCCTTGAAGTCCTTTCTTTACTTCCCTTTGCTTACATCTTACTCTTCCTCCTCCCCATGCCAACCTTTCCTTCAGATTTGCCATTTTAGTTCAAATCCTGGGTAGGGACCCTTAAACACATTCTGAGTTCAGCTGGCCAAAGTTCATTTTAAAGCATTCTAGCTATTTTTTTAGCTAGGAGTGGTTTGACTTAGCTTCAAACCTCAAAGGAACTTCCTTTCAGGTCCCACAGCATCAGGAGCTCTGACCGAGGATAGTGATGTTCTCTCCACAGCCTGGCTGTGCATTTCAGCAGACTGAAGGCATCAGCATGGACCTTGAAGGATTCTTTGCCCATACAGAAAGCTGAGTCAGGAACCTGTTTAAGGCTCCAATGTGAGGTTTAACATAGAAAATACAAGTAAACCCCTAAAATATATTAATAAAGTGGTTACAGCACGAAGGCAGAGGCTTGATAGTACTTATTTTTCTGTCACCCCCTTTCCTAGCCTGATAGGCAACCTTGGCCCAGACTAATAGGGAAAACAAACCTTGATGTTTCTCACAGCACTTTACATACCATCCTTATTGTCACTGAAAATCAGAAAACATTGACCCACAAGAAGAATATTCTATTTTGAAATCTCTCTATTTTGTTCAGACTTCCGTAACTGGTTGGTCTCTCACTACAGTCTCTTTGGCCTGAAGAGATACCAGCTATGAGAGGGGATGTTTCCTGCCTCTAAAGGAAAAGATGGTGTGATCCAACACAGATATGATTACGTGCTGTGCTTTGATTTCCATGCTCACTGGAAGTTTTGAACCTGTCCTCTCTAATACTAAAGCACTCAAAAGTAATGAAGAAAATCTAGCTTCTTAAAATGTGTGTAATATAAAAGACAATAAATATAAGAAACTTCAGCAACAACTCCGAGGAGTTGTTTTAAATTATGGAAAGCAAATAGCAAAGCTTATCACAAGTAAAACAAACTTTATTTTCACATCTTATACTACTTTATGGCAAATCTATATAAAGTTTATCTTGTGTGTTTTAAATAGTGATTTTCCATTAACAAGGCATACAACAGAAAAAATACTAAAAGCACTGGCCTTTTGGTCCTTATTATCCAGGCTTTGATTTCCAGAATGCATTTACATCATACAGGGGAAATTAGCTTAACATTTTAGAATAAGGCCTGGTGTAAGTGTTGGTAAAAAGGAGTGCTCTGTTCCTCCCTGTGTGACCTGAGTGCTTTCAGGACTCAATTGACGCTTCTGCCTATCATTTCATTGCGTAGAAGGCCACCTCAGCTATGTCCTAGCTGAGGCATCTTTGCACCAGAGTCCTTTGAAAAAACCTCTTGCCTTTGGTGGCAGACAGGCAGGAGCACAAGAGAATGCCTGTGTCTGGGAGACGATGTCATGAACTCAGGTCTGAGAAGAATCTCAGGGAATGCTGTCTGGCTAGCAGACCACAGACCCCTGGGGAAGACAAATAAACAGAGCTTTATGATATAGTTTCACAGAGATACAAAGTTTGAGTGTGACTAGAGATTAATGGGATGCTGTCCTGAAGCCCAAAAATTTCTTACTACTTTCCCAAAAGAAGATTCCATAAAAATAAAATAATTCAGATTGGACAAAACCCAAGTTTTAGTGAACTATATTTCAGTTGAAGATATTTGACCAGCTCTAAAAGTTTATAAAACTTATGGAGACATATGAAGTGGATCGAAGCAGTTCGTCATCTGGTACTGTAAATAAAACCTTTTATCCTAAAGATTAAAGCAAATAGGGCAGCTGTCACGACATCCTTAAAACTTCATTAAATCAAAAATCTAGAGCACCTGTAGAGCTGAAACATCACTGCAATCCCAAAACGTGAGATTTGTGTGTCAGATCACGAGTCTGGTGGGTGCTGGGAGTCATAGCTTTTATTCTCTCTGTGAGTAATGGGGGAAGGCATTCCTTGTCTGCCAGCACCGCAGAAGAGAAATTGTAAAAAAATATTCTTATGTTAAAATGTCTTCACCAGAGAGAGAGAGGAAAAAAAAAAGGATTGTCCTCATTAGAAGTACAGAAAATGACCAATAATATACTAACCAATTATCCACAAGGGGAGAACTCCTGTTTCACAGGTATAATTTCTTCTCTGTTAGGAAAATAAAATATTTATTTGTGATATTCCTTTCAAAGCCAACTAAGTTGACTTAAAAAGCTTTCGGAGTCTCCCTTTCATGGATGGCCAGTGATTTATAAAAAGAAGGTAGTGAGAAGTTTTTTGGAACTTGTCTCTTGTGCCTCCAAGTAATTAATCTACTTCACAAAAGAATACCTCTCTTTCCTCAAAGTCATCCCCTAATTAAAACTCAAAGTACTGTGTCCTTTCTGGTTATGGCTGACTTCTTCCAAATTGCAAGGAAAAAACTATGTCACTATACCTGTAGAGCAGCATTACTTTCCCCGGATATTCACCGCCAAGGAGAAGTCTGAGGAACTCATTTCACCAGATGAGTGTTCAAAGATGGTTTGAAATACATGAGGGACCATCTGCACCCAGTGAGTTTGGTATAATCCAGATGCTTTTCCTTGTTCATGATGTCCTTGATTATTTTCAGCGTAACAAGAGTTTTGATATTACTCTCTGTATAAGAAGGTGAAATCCTGGTTAGACTGGTTCAAAACTGAAAACAATTTTAACACAAATTAGACTGATATATTCACAGACAAACATGAAGCTGTTTAAGAACTACACTCAAATTTTCAGGTAAAGACTAAGGAATTCATCACAACTGGAACAGATGGCACAGCCCATTTTCTAGTCTATTAACTTTTATAGATCACTGAAGAATCATCATGAAATAGAGATAATATAGAAAACAGGGAAGATTCCTGAGCTAGGTTTAGGATGCTTTTGCCATTTTAGTTTGATTTATAGAATCTCTTATTTTTGTTACACAAAGGATAAGGATACATAAAGATTATATATATAAAAAATGAATATTTGATTGAAACTGGACAAGTCAAATAATGCTGTAATGTAGGAAATATTCATAGCCAGAACATAAATAATCTTGAGCTGTGTGCATTTGACATAATTTATGGAAGTTACAATGTGTTATTAAATGGTACTTTGAGATAACAGAATTTCATTAACAAATCACTATCAAGTTATTTAAGATTCTTTGTACAAATATGTAAACTACCTTTATAATTCTTTCAGAAAGGTTATTCCATTTTTCAATGTAATCAAGGAGAAAAGATTGGTGAACTTTACTTTTAAGTGAAGGAAAGAAAATTACTGTTTTCATGTGTGTAAAAAAATATGAGTAAGAAAAAGTATCTCACCAGAGGTTCACCATAGTGTATTTCATATTTAGAGTAACCATTGTTTGACCCAGGGGCTGTTGTTTCCACTCAGTTGTTATTAATTCACTCAATGAGTCACCTGAAAGACAGTAATTGAAAAGCTGCAGCTGGACGCCTCCCTGTACAATGTATTGTAAAATTATTTCCTTTTGGAGACTCATCCTCCGCTACTTTCAGCGGGGAGAAAAGTTTATATGTAAGAATGTATATGATTTCCTGAGTCAAACATTTCCATTTGTATGACAAAAGATAACTAGTGAAGCCAATCAAACTAAACACTCATATCGAGGAATCATTGTGTAAATAATCAGTAATTTATGTGTTAACTGTCAAAAATACTTTCATAGTTTGTTGCAGTATTCAGTAATCAACTCACTGAATTTTTTTATTAGATCCAATTATACAGAACATATAAAATCTTTTCAGGGCCCTTTAGTGAAATTGACATCATTGTTAACAGTAAAATTACAATTATTTAGAATTCATTTAAAAGTTACTGCTGAATGTCACATATATTCCCTACAACTGAAAACACATCTTTATTAGCTTATTGTATAACCACTTCAGATGACCAGAACTAATATGATCTATGTGAAACTTGAGTTAAGAGCTATAAAATTTTGTCTTTACCTACACATATTTAAAACCTGCGTCTGCTTATATAAGCAATATCTGAACCTACCCCAAGGAATGACTCTTCCATGGGTGAACAGATAATCCCAAGTATTTTACCCTACAAGGAGAGCATTTCTTTGAATATTTTTCTTTCGTCTGTAGCCTGGTAGTAATACAATAAGAACTGCAGCACTAAACACCTAATCCTTAGCCCTGAGTTGAAATAATACTTAAAAATAAATAATGTAATAATGAATAAAAAGAAGAAAAATGTTATCCTAGTAGATCATTTTATATGTTATACATGCCATAATATTTTACAAGACTTTTCTCAGCTAATTAAATCTTGGCAATTCACCATATTTATTTAATGACATTTATTAAAAATTACTTTATGAAAATTTAACTTCAGGGAATAAGCATAGGTATTTTTAATGTCCAACAGAAGCAAAACTTGAAAATTGAACCTATGAGTTGTATCTAACCTGTGTAAAATTAATAAAATCAGCAAAAATTGTAACTCTAATCATAGGAACAAAACTAGGTAGATAGATCCAAAGATAATAAAAGAAACAGCAGAAGAACTTAGTAGGTGTATTCCTTAAATGGGAGAAAAATGACCAAAGGATTTTTGAAAATAATGGAAAACGTTGATTTATAAAGATATTCTGTAAGTTTGTTTCTTGATACCTGTGTCTGTTCAGTCCACAGCCTTTATCATAGCAAAAGAAGTCAGCTTAACTAAGATGAGAACATCCTCAAAACCAAAACAAATCGTAACCTGTACCATTTTACGCTTGTTATTAAAAATCTTCTAATTGCCTTAACTAAACTTGGTATTTTATAGAGCTTTATGTCTGTTCTGCTTCTGTAAACTCCCCAATGCTCCCCCATGAAAGCACACTTGCTACCCTTTTCACTGTAGTTAAGCAGCAAAGCTGGGTGGCCCAAGTCATTAAGAAGGGCAGTGCCTGGCTGTAGTGATGCTCTGTTGGGTATTTCAATGGGACAAGTGGTGGGAGAGGGACCACAGTTGAAGATTGCACCTGGGAAACATATGCTCACATTTGGTACTGTTGCGGTTTAGCCTGGCTGGACACCAGGTGCCCACAAAAGCTGCTCTATCTCTCCCCCTCCTCAGCTGCACAGGGGAGAAAAAATACGATGAAAAGCTGGTGGGTGAAGATAAGTAGAGGGAGAGATCACTCACCAATTACCATCTTGGGCAAAACAAACTTGACTTGGGGACATTAGTTGAATTTATTATCAATCAAATCAGAGTAGGATAATGAGAAAGAAAAACTAAATCTTAAAACACCTTACACCCACCCCTCCCTTCTTCCCAGGCTTGACTTCACACTGAATTCTCTACTTCCTCTCACCAAGAGGCATAGCAGGATGGGGAATGGGGATTGCAGTCAGTTCATCACGTTGTCTCTGCTGTTCCTTCCTCCTCACACACTTCTCCTGCTCCAGTGTGGGGTCCCACCCACGGGAGGATTTAGAGCCCTAAAATCTGGTGTTTATTTGGACACAGCAGGGTGTCATTGAAGGAAATTGTGACAAACCACAAGGTGGCTTGCAGAGGTGGTTACCCCACCACTTCAGGGAGTCACTGGGGAGCCAGAGCAGGAACTTGCCAACCCAAGTGCCATTACTAACTCGAGAAACGGTCTAGTCTGAAGTGGGTTTTCAGCTTTCCTGTGCCATAACTGGGAAGTAAACATTAAGAAGCAGGTTGTTTTTCATTCACTTTCCATGGACATTACTCCCACTGTTATTTGGGAAAGGATGAAAGGAGTTACGGGAAGAATGGGTGCCCAGTTTGAACCAGTGTTGCCGCTCTTCATTTGTTGTTTTGCTGTATTCCAGGGCATTAATAATATAAGTCTGTGCATTAAAATCTCATTCAAACTTACTTTTCTCCTGATACAAAGACATTTTCTAAATACTAATTTTCCCCTAAAAATAAGATATATATGGCACCACAGAAAGAAATTTAATTCCGAGTCTGTGAATGTAGAATAAGAATTCTTAATTCAATCATGCATTCATTTTATGCCTTTTCTACAATGCCAGGCTTCAATTCAACAACGAGTTTCAGAGGAATTTGACCTTTATTTGAAAATTTGAGGGTTTTCTTTTGAAGCTCATTAGAACCCTGATGTTAGAAAATTATTTTGAAATATATTTATTGTATCAACGACGTACTAGTAACATGAGTTAGAAATATGACAAATGTTACGACTGATAAAAAAATGACTGGAATATTATATACAAAACCAGAAAAGTTTCCAAAGTTATAAATAGCCATTATAGTCAGTAAATACTAATTAAAGTCTACTCTCCAATATGTATTGCATATGATGTCTCAAACTACTTCAAAGTGTGGATGCAAAACCGAGTGGTGGTGTGATGGAAAATATTCTCACCATCAACAGGAAATACCCATGTGGAGTGTCAGAAAAATATCAGGCATTTTGTTCCTCTGTTCAGCACTTACAGACTTCTCATTCTTGTGCAGGACATTTCCATTTTGAGGCATCTCAAACAGATATCAAATCATTCCTATCCCATTCTTCTTTACTTGTTTAGAGCAATTTATTGTTCCCCATCTTCTAAGAGGATTTTCTTCACAGTTTATGAAAACAAAGATGATTTCTCCTTTGTTGAACAGCTACAGGGTATGAAAAGCTGACTGTACCCAGCTACAATACACTGGCAGGCAGCGGACAGAAGCTGGAAAGAAACTCCAGAAAGCCAGATATTGCACTTGCCAACTGCAGCGACCAAGCTCAACAGTTATAAAAGAGTCATACTTTAGGCAGATATTTTCAGCAGTTCAGCATGGGAAACATTTGTATTAACATATACTTTGGGGCATTCTGTGCTGCAATAAAAGAATGAGGGAAGTAGGAAAATAAAGTGCATTTCCCACTGGGCAAAAAAGGGAAAGGAGGGAAACTGCATTCTGACCTCAGAAAACAAAGTAATATTTTTCTTTTCAGGACAGAAAGTCTGAAGGAAATACACCAGCAACTTTGAGTACCTAAGAAAACCAGGAAAATGACAACGAAACAACATGCAGCATGTTGCCAGAGAAGTTTGTGCAGATCCTGGAAAACAACAAAAAAGTTACAGAGATCTGATATTGCTGATGTCACTGTACAAAAAAAAAAAAACAAACAAAACTGAGTATAAGGCATCCGTTGCCATAGCAAAGAACAGTAAGGACTGAACTTCTGAGAGGCAGTTACTTGTGAAAACCTAAACATTTCTTACACTGCACCTCAGGCAGTGAATTGAACTGGTTTGCAACCAAATGATCAAGTTATACAATCTAATGAATGACAAACAAATATGTGCTGCTTTGGTGGAAACATTTAAATAGGGAAATGGGAAAAACAAAGTTAAACTTGATGCAAAGAAAAATCTTCAGCTGCATCAAGTGTAAAAGGGTGTCAAAGTCATAGCCTTTTGCCTGGCAAAAGCAGTCTGGAAGTTGCTTACAGAAAAGAGATGTTGAACTACATTTTCCTAGACCTGCAAATTAAAATCAACTGAAGTAACAGCGGTATCTTGGAGAACATGTTTTCTATTTTCAGAAATACTGCAAAAGGTTTTCAAAAACATAGACAAACATTGTTGTGAAATGGTCCATAATGTTATGAAAGTTGAGTTGTTGGAAACACCTCCAAAAGGGCAAAGTCATATTGTGAGGATAAAACAAGCTTACTTATTCTTGAAGTCATGTTCCTCAAGCACTCCTTTCCACCACAGGCAGAGAAACAATGAGCTATTGCTACTGCACAAGCAAGAATTAAAGGGCATTTGATCTCATGAAAAACTTTCAGAAGTGCTCAGATTTAAAAAAAAATGGGCTTTCAGATAATTTTTCAGTCTCTGGCTTTTCACAGTCACAAATGAAATTTTTGTGAAGGTATTTTTAAAAATACACTTGTTTTCTGTTCATAGTGGCATGTGATACTTTCTTTGCAGTAGTCTATGGATTCAAAATCCTAAACCAAATGTTTTCTCCAGATTCTCTTCTTACTTGGATTACAGCCACAATATTTCAAAATGTTCAGTGGATAAACATCAGAGAGATTATCAATGTTACAATCCATAAATGGCATAAGAAAAAAAGCATGTGAAGTTTGTAGCCATTATAATTTTTCATAAAAATTATTATGAACCACTTGTACCTACAGATAGTTAAATATTTTGCAAAATTGTTTTTTTTCCCTTTACAATCTAAAAATATGTTTGGATTTTTATACAGTGGCACAAAATGAATCAAAGTTTGATTTTCACTGACATTTTCATGGAGGGAGAAAATAATTTCATGATCAATATTTCTTGTGATTGTTATTGATCCTAATGAGTGCCGATCAGTCATTTTCCAGCACCGAACACTCATTTTCTTTGCTTCAAAACAGAATTGTTAACAGCTCTGATTTATTTCCCCATTCCTTCTTATGCCGTCAAGATCAGATGTCAACCTCCACAAATAAATAAATAGGTTACTGACAATGTCAACATTATACCTCAATGTTTTTAAAAAATGCAAACATTATATTGGATTTGTTGTATTACGTAGAGAATATTAATCTTAGTTTCTACATCAATAACTGTAGAAGAGGAGTAATGTGAAACATTCACAATGTTTACTTTCTTCTTATCTTTTTGACTGAGTAGCTAGAACAGAAATGTCCTAAAAGCAACTGAGTGGTTTAAATGCCGATTTTGAAAAATACCTAGCTATTTTGATGGCTAAACCTTATAGAGTATCAGCTGAAAAAGGCCTGAACTACTTTTTGAAAATCAAACCCATAAATTCCTCAACAATTCAGCCTATATTTAATGCATTATTTTTTACTCCTAATCTGTAATCTGAGTATTCTGAATATTATAATTAATTGCTTAGAAATGCAAGCTAAATCTGTATTCATCTACCCTTCACATTGCTTCAAAACAAATAAATCTACTTATTATTCTTTTCACTTTTTAGTCAAAAATAGTTGTCCATTGATCACGCTTCAAATATCCCATGGACATGAAAGAATTTAACTAACTGGCATGTAATCATTCCTTAGAAGAAGAGTGGGCTACACATGGTGCATACTTCACACTTTCTAGCCACTCTATTTTTAAATTAATGCTGGCCGTCTCCCACAAACCTGTTTAGAAATTTGAAGATTTTTCTGGCTGATGGAAATGTGACATAATGGTGAGTTTCCTCTGAGATATGTAAAAAAAGATAAATCATGTAGTCTTAACATCAAGGAAAATCACTGCGAAAAATTGCTGTCACAACATGGCCTTTAATAGAGGAATTTGTTACATCTGACAGGCAGCTGTCACTTCAAGAAACTTGAGTATACATGGAAAAAATAGCCTTGAGAACATACTAAGGAGGTTAAAAGTTATGTCATTGTCTAGAAAACAAAGACTTGCATTATACATTCTGTATCTGTCTCTGCTATAGCACATATTTTGGCTATTTTGCACTGTCTTGCCTGGCTGTGTTACTCATCTCCAATCTATCTAAATATTTCTTGGAGACATTAGTTCCAAAGTCATTGTCAGTCTGCAAGTGCACTCCCGTACTTTTCCTTCTTAGATCACCTGTATCATAAAAACGATTCCACTGGTCTAGTCCAATACACTCAGCTTTATTGCTTGCTATTAGAGGTGGTTGGAAAATTTTTATTGAAACAAGCTTTCAGCACAGAAAATCAGTACACATATTTTCATCAATATTTTAGTGAAAATGCTCTTTCAATGTCCAGCCAGTTCTGTTTTCTGTAATCTAAATGCTGACTGTCATCAGCCCTTACAGAGCATGCTAGACACCAAAAATACTGTAGCAACCATCCCACTCTCTCACAAGACTTCCATCTCATTTAGATTTCTCTTCACAGTCCCACATCACCTTCCCCTCTTTCCTCATGACTCCAACCATTTCTTGTCCTTTATCAGACCACATTATTAAAATGAAACTTCGCAAGACTTGTAATGCTGTGTCAAATTTACACCTAGGGATCTTCCCAATTTGCCACTGTGCTGCTGAATGCAGCTGTGTAGAGCTTCAGGCAAGCACTGAAGTTAGAATTAGGCCTTCCTGCTCTATTAGAGAAGCTGAGCAACATCCCTGATAGCCAGTGGAGGTAAGTTTATGGCAAAAAACTGAGCTGAAAGGAAGGTGTCTTGGAGGCATATCTCATCCATTTTACAAAATTCTGAAGGGGATGAGACCTAGCTGATGACCCTTTGAGAAGAATAATGACAAAAAAGTGGATTTACTATTTCCTGAACGTGCTAGAAAGTTGCAGTGTTTGCTTGGCTAAGGAAGACAGCAGGTAGCTGCTCATCCAAGGAAACTAGCTATGAGACTTGAAGAGTTAAAGCGTACACTGGAATTAAGAGAAAAGGTTGCCAGTGTTTGTGAGAACTGATAAATATGAGCCATAGTGTTGGGAAAATGAGGAAATTACTCAAATCTCATTGCATCCAAATAAGACAAACATGCCTTAAACATCAGTGCTTCTGAGAGATTTTTCTGCCCATTGCTTTCTTGTTCATTTTCAGAGATCAAGCATGGATTCTACTCCCATTGTGGGGTAAATCATGGATCTATACCAGTGCAGTTAGGCTGATTCATACAACCATGGCAAAAAATCCTAGTGAAAGTTTGATGAAACTTCAGATTCTGCCAGAGCATTTTGAGCATTTTGCCTGGTATGCAGCTCATTGCTTGTCATACTTCTTTGTTTTTTTATTTTTTCTGAAGGCCTCCAGCCACACAATCAGCTAAGTACTTAACATTATAACAAAATATAACAACCCTCTATGCCCCTGGCATGCAGTAAGTGATGCTACTGTTTGTCTCCATGTACTTTCACCTTCTCTTAAAATGCTGGTGTTGAAGAAAAAAGGGGACACAACCCTGTGTGATCAGTGGGTCCCTGGTAGTTTATCCACAGGCTCTGTGGAGACTGAGGGGAGAAACCCCTAGAAAAAAACCCCATGTCTAGGGGTTGATTTGATATGTGCTGGGAAGCCTTATTTTATGGCCTACTTAGCAGGTGAAAAATTGGAAAGGACTGAAAATTACACAGTGCATGTTGTAATGTGAATTACAGTCACACTGAAGATATTGCACAAGACTTCACATGCTTCCAGTGTTGTAGGCACCCATAGTGGATCTTCCCTGAAGAAAAGCCAAACCCCAAACTTGAAATTCATTAACTGGCACACTTCAGCTCTATTAATTAGACCGCATGAAGCACCCAACACCAACAGAAATCACTGTAAGAATGGCTGCAATTACTCTTGGAGTCAAGGCTCCCACACACGTGTGAGCCACTGATATTGCTATGAGCAGGATCAAGGCCTTGTGAACACTTGCTGCTTTGTAAAATCCAAGTAAAAAACAGGTATATTCTGCAGCCTCTAAATTTCACAGCAGTATTTTACAAAATGCTTTGAAAATTATTTCGAAACAGAAGAGATTCAAAGACATATGAGAAAAGTCCTTCTGAATGCACAAAGACAATGCAGGGCTTTTGCACTTTCATATTTTTGTTTGCTTCCCAATTTTCACAGCCTTTAGGAATACTTTGCCCCCTTGAGGCTTTTGCTGGCGCTGGGTGGACTGGCATTTTCCCTACGCAGCAGGCACTGACAGTGACAAGTGAGAGAACTGACTCTGCTTCTGGCTACCTGCTGCCTTTCTTCTCCTGTTTCCTCAGGAACAGAGTCTGATCTACGAAAATAATGCAAGAGAAAATGATTCTGCAATTAATATTTTAAGCCCTTTGCCTTTACTTTCATTGCATTTTTAATATTTCCTCTCTTTTTTTTAATTTAAGAAAAGTCTATTTTTTTGAACTCAGATACCATCTTGCTATTTTTCCTGCAGAGGTAGGATGAGTGATTTCTCAGGGGAGAGTGGATAATGAGTTATGACCTTTGTGCATTTTCTGGGTGTCTTAAAACTCAGCCTTCATCAGCCAACCAGATGCCTCTGTTCAGAACAGACAGTCCATTCGCAATAATGGACAATGCATTTTTCTTATTCCCAGGGAACAGGCGAGACTAAAAAAAAAATCACAGTTCTTTCCCTGGTTCTCCTGCTTTTGCTGAACTGTGACTGCCCAGCACTCCAAATTGCTTTGTCCCTGTCCTAACATCAGCCGTCACTCCTTTTAAAGCCTACATTTTTCTTCCAGGCAAATCCTCCCTTTATTAAAGTAGGAGTTTGCCTTAGTACAAGAACCGGCAACCAGCCTTTTGTTTGAGATTTTGGTGAGTGTTTGCTAGTTCAATGAACAGCGCAAACACCAGCCACCCAGGAGAGAGCTGTAAGAACATCCAGATTCCTTACTTGAGTGATCAGTAAACAAAGAAAGGGAGAATTATGAGATCAAAACAAGACCAAGAGGCCTAGCATAACCTTGATTTAACAAGTAGAACCAATTTTGTTCATGTTTCCTTGAGAAGGTCAAATAACAATGGTAAGGGTTTAGTAAGGAATATGGGGGAGAGGAGTTTTGGTTTGCTGTTGGGTTTGTTATTTTTCTTTTTTTTCTTTTTTTTTCCCCATGGAGTCCTGTTGTTGGGCCTTTGCCTGTTACTAAGACAGCAGTAACACACCTTTGGAAGATTTTACTTGTACTGCCTGTTGAGAACATGGCTTGTGCATAAAGAGATGACTGACTATCAAGACCACAGCCATCAATGTGGCACATCTTGTGAGTCATGTGGGAAAAACATTTTTGAAACCTAGTCAAATTCCTAGTGCTGTCTCATTTAATCAAAATATTAATCACATGAACAGGAATTATCAAATTCACATCAGGGGATACAGGCAAGGCAGGAAACGGTAATCAATGAAATGGTCATCAAAATGCAAGGAAAACATGCATCTGAAAAGTGAAGATAATATCAAATAACATGTTTACCTTGTTTTTCCGTTTTCAGTGGCATTTCAGTCTGGTTTCATGTGAAATGAACAGGGAGGCTGGGTAACAGACTGCAGTAGGTAATGAAAAACAAGTGGAAACAAGAGAAACAGAACAGTTGGAAAGATTTGCAAAGGCAAGGAGTAAAAATCCATGAATAAGAAATGAAACAAGAAGAGGTACTGCAAGATAGTATACAGAGGACACAGCGGGAAAGCCATGACCCTTTCCCTATATCATTCAGAAATCCATGCAACAGGTTCTCTAGCCTCACATGACAAAACTAATCTTCAGTTTTAAACAGGTAACATTCCCTAATGCAGTGTTTCAGCAATCGGCTCATCCATCTGCCTACTCCTTCTAGCCCTGTTGTTATTTTCTGTTTTCCCTCTGTCACAAACTGTGTGCTACAACAAGAATTCTGCCTCATATAAAGTGATATAATTATTTCCAAATGTTGCTGTGTTCTCCATTTTATTCTGCTCTCTCAGATATAGCATTTTTGCCCTGTCCACAGCTGATTGTCTTTTTAATATGTGACTTCAGCCCACCCAAGTTCCTACCTGCTGTCTCCCCTAATCTCAGACCTTTTCAGTGATTTTCTTGTCCCTGGTTCCCTGCAGCTTTCTTGTCCTTCTATTTTGAAAATATCCTCCTGGTCAAGGGTTGATATCTAGCGCTTGGGTCCTTCCTTCTTGCAACTGTGCTTATCTGGCAGCTCACTCTGGGCTTGTGGTTTCTGACCTGAATAGAAGAAGTGACAGATTTCTGCTTGGTTTGGGAAAGAACAGGATTTCTTTATTAGTCTCTTCTTCCTAAGGCAATAGGGCTTATGCTAATATGTTGTCTGCATCTGTCAGAAACATCCCTTCCCCCCAGCTTTTGTATGCCTATTTCTGTCAAATTCCCTATTTCAATCAAATCTGAAACAAGGTAGATGTATTAAAAATAGTTTAAGTTTTCCCAAGTTTCATAACAATAGGAATTTGGGAGGTAAAGAATATCTTACAGATGCCTAAACTGAAGGAAACCCCTCAGTGTAACCCTGCTTGCTGTTGCACACTGGAGAATCTACACTGAAGGTGGTTTAATACACAAAGGAGCTGGAGAGATGCTTGAAATGGAGCTGGTGCTTTCTTAAACCTCCAGCTCAACCAATCCTGACACATAAACAGATGCAGCATCACAGTTCTTTACACTTCTCAGTGCTAAAAGAACTTTCTGTCCATTTTTAATGAAAATAGTAGTTTTCCAACATCAGTTCTTCCCTTTGTCCTGAGCATCATCGGTGGAATCTGGGAAGAGGCTGAGAGTCAACCCAGGTCTTTGCAGTATGGTAAGTAAACTTGGAGAAAATGGGCCATGGTTTTCGAGAATCAGATCTGGATCTGGGCTATCTACTGGAACAAATATAACAGTGTCTTGCCAGGAAATAATTGTGCACATTGGGAATTTTTTTTTTTTTTTTTGCCTGTGAAGTACAAGCAGCTCAGCATATCTGTAAGCAAAACAAATTACAAAGGTTCCCCCTGCAGCACATGTTTCACTTTTCCTTTCAGAAAAGCATAATATGTTTACGAAATTAGGCTACTCTCCCAAAGGGCCTAGAATAATGATAAGATATATGAAATAACTACTGTAGGCTTTGAAATCAATGTTGCAGAAGGTAAGGATTTAGCTAGAATGTAGCTCAGTCAAAGTTGATTAATTTGTGCCTGGTTGTGCCTAAGCAACGAAAACATTTCACTGGCAGGCAGTGCAAATGGCAAGCACTGTATGTGCCACTGCTTTGTTAGTCTGGAGGGTATTCTTTTTAATATTTATAAAAATGATCTGCAAACAGATTCAGCCTAACTAGGTCTGTCTGTACTACCATTCTCTTATCACATCCCATGGGGATACAAAAACCTCAATACCAAATTAATCGTCATATGACATTTGGAAGAAAGAAAAAGGAGAAACTACTATGCTGGCTTAAACACTGGAGACTACAAATTGTATTTATTATTGTTGTTTGAGAAGATGACAAAGACATTTTAATAAACATCTGTCAATAAATATCAAAGCACTTTTTTTAAGATTTCTGTTCCCTTTTGTTCAAATATTTAAAGACGCTTGTCCCCACTGAAAACACAAAGTTTAGCAAAGAGTTACATTTAACAGGAGCTGACAAGGCTGTTGACTTTGCAGCACTTTAAGAAGATAAACAGTAAAAATGAAAGTGGAGATACGACCCCAGACATCCCTTGCAGTATGAGAAACTTGCAGCACCAAGTTGCATGTTGCTTTACATAAAAATATTCCATGTAAGTCATCATAGAAAATAAACACATTTACTATGTGATAGATACCTACAACCTGACTCACTGTGGAAACCAGACCTCAGAAATCGTGGTCCCTTTCTGAGCACTTGTGTGCATGCTTGTTTGTGTGTTTTCTAACAAATTACACGCTAACAGCTTTCAGTCCAAATGACAGAGGTGAAGATTTTAAAGACATTAATTCCTAGGAGCATACTGAATGTAGGAAGTTAAGCAGAGAACAGAGAGTGTCTATGAATTTCCCTTGAGGGTGGAGCTCATCTCTGATTTGGCACCAGAGAACCTAGAGATGCAAGAGCTTATCTAGGAGCTCAGAGAAAGGGGGAAGGACCTTGTGCAACTTCAACTTGAAAATCCACTCACAAGACAGAAATTCATTATCTGTTCTGCTCCTTACAGAACAATTATACACTGGGTTTGAGGGAGATTGTTTGTTTCAAACAACCTGGTGTTGACTGCTGTGCTTTGTACTGAAGTTAGCATTGCGAGTGGGAACTTGGTTTCCCACGGGTGTCGATGCCTGGTGGAGGTGAAACTTGGCACAACACCAGAGCCCCACATAAGCCGAGCACAAAGGCCCATGTGCATGCAGGTAGCTGAGGAAATATCAGACCAAACAAAGTTTACCTCTGGGTTGTAGCCACACCGTAAGAGGACCTCTGGATTTTGGATGCGAGTACTTGAAGCCTACCTACAGTTTGTTGTAGAAGCTGTAAGCTTTTTTTTTTTTTTTTTAATATTTTTGTTTGGAGGCAAGACTTCCTGAAAATGAATTTATTTCAATAGTGTGCATTCTGCTAACACAATGGAAGATGCACTAACATCTAAAAAATTGTTCAGTGTAGTGCAAGACAAGCAGTACAAGTTAGGATGAAAGCAAGAGTGTTCCAACAAAACCGAAGCATATGGCAAAGAAATTAGTCTACAAGACTTTAGGGCTTGATAGATAATGATATCATTGTTATAGAGGTTTAAATAATTCCATGGAACTTAAATATACACCTGCTATAAAATTTGAAGGTTGATTTAAAGTGGCAATAGGAAGGTTATCATTCTCTACTCACTTCTATTCATTACTTAACGTCTCCAACTGAAGAATAATTTAAAAAAAAGGGTTCTTCCAAAAATATACTCAAAATTATTTTTCAATACCAGCTTTTTAATAAAACACTTTTCCCTGGAAAGGTTTGCTTCTTTCCACAAATTATTTTTGCCCACTAACACGTTTTTGTTGAAAAGTTTATGTTGTTGATAAGTGGAAAGTTTCAGATGAAACTTCAGTGAAAACAGAAATGCATATCTTTTTATCTTAAGTCACTCTGGCCTCTACAGAAGACCTAATAAGTCTTACAGTCCTACCTTTTAGATGATATTTTATTCCAGTGACAGCAGTGAACAATTTAAGAAAGTTTAGTATTGAGTCAAAAGCGGTGGTTTGCTGTTTTCATTTGTTGATGGCCTTTTCTTTGCTGTATGTGACAAAACTTTTGTTCTTTTCCTGGCCACTCCTTTGTCAACATAAATATTACTTTTTGGCATGGCTTTCTTACATTTAAATTAAATTTTAGAAGTATTAAATGCTTTTATGGAGTGAAATACTAACGCCTTTCATATAAATTTAATAGGAAGAATTTCCACTGACTTCAGCAGCCTAGAATATGACTCATTATATATAAAGTGTTGACTTTCTCAATCCAGCCTCTGGAATTACTCTATAGATACCTTTTCATAGGCTAATACTACCAAATGAACTTCCAAGCCAGGAAAGCTGTCATAAGTTTATCTCAGCTGGAAGCCATTTTCCAAAGCTTAAGTTGTAGAAAACAGGAATTATATTTTTGATTGAAAAGAATTGGTAAAAATTCAGATGCTGCACAGGTGTGGAAAGGACACTGACAAAACCAGCAATTTATCCCAGTGATGAAATAGTTAAATACTTTTTGTACAGACCTCTTCATTTTCACTCAGTTATGGGGAAGATGATCAAAGCCAGGTTTTGATCAAACTAGAAGATGATCAAGGACTTACTATAAAGCACTTTGATACTAAAGTGATAAGAGCACTAGAACTATCTAGGGAGAAGTATATGGAAAAGCTTCAAATACTGATTTGTCATTGGACCAGCTTATATTTGTTCCTTATAGGAAATCTGCCTTAAATGTTATACTTCCCATGAAATACTAACATTTTCTTGAATGAGAGCTGACTTCAAGGAACACAAGCGGAACGCATTAAAAAAAAAAACTCAGATAAGAACAGAAACAGATTTGGAAGGGTATTTCTACAATGACTTCCACTTGATATTATGCATCCACTGATAAAGCTTCGGATGGCTTTAAAAGGGCTGACCTTGTTTACTGGATGCCAGCTACTTAACTTGCAATTGAGTTTACTGCTGAGGTCTTCAAAGAGATGGCACCAGGAAACTTTGTTTTTCAGATATGTGGCACAAAAATGTGGTCAGCCTGAGAAGGGGAAAAGGGCAAGGGTAACAGTAATATTGAGTGGACATGAAGGGATTCGGGACAGAGAAGTAAATACAGTACTACAGAGAAGTAAATACAGTACTACAGACAGGCTTGCTGCTCAAAGAACTATGATAAAATTAATCTATGTTGAACTCATAGCAAAAGAGATTTTATTATATAATAAATTGAAATTAATTTGCAGCTGATGACTAGTCAGAGGTAACAACATCTTGAAATTTCAAAGTAAGGTCAAAATGTACTTGACTTCTCTTTTAAATTGTTTCTTTCTCGTATCAAAATAATTTAAACTTCAGAAGGGTTAGGCAAATTACTTTAAAACTTGTCTTCACTGACCTAAAGCTATATATTTTTTTCTTTTTCCTTTGTGCTAAAGTATGAGCATTACCCTGCCTATGAGTGAAGATAAAGGACTTTGGTTTTACCATAACACAGATTAGGAAGGAGTAAAGCACTAACCTTGGTGAATCACTACCTCACAACATTGCAGTGCCTTTTCACTGTTTGCACCATATGTATTTCTAACCACCGAGTATCTCAGAGTTTCCTCTGGTAAGAATTTTATGTTCTTTTGTGCTGAAATGAGTCCACAGTAACTCAAAGAAGCAGAAGGATCTTACCTAATCATCTGAAACTCAGAGCCAAAGTGCATTCAGTATTCAGAAGAGGCTTTGGGACAACAGAGGTTGTGCCTTAGTCCCAGGAAGTTTTTTACAACAGCAAAAGGATTGCCAACAAAAGACAGCAAAGGCAGATTGAGCAATGGATCAGGGAAACTGTGAGGGCAGGAAATACAATAAAAAATAATTCTAAGTATCCACATGCATGAGCTCTTGGCTGAAACACACCTGGAGTATAGTATGCTCTTTTGAACATTTAATCATCACCTCTGTTGAAAGCTCTAACAATAAAAAATATGCAAAACCTAGATAAAGGCAGATTAAGTTAATTCATTATTGTTGTCTAAGATAATCCGTTCATTTCTGTTTTGCAAAGCCTGCCAGTTTTTTCCATGCAAGAAATAAAACAGAGGTTAGTATCACTGTAACACTATAAAAGTCTTACGTAAGGTTTTATATTTGTAGACCTGAGTACAGAAATTTCCTTCTCATGGTAATGCCACTAACAGCTTCTTAGAGCACATATTCTTCTTTGGAAATAACTCACTAGAGGACCAAGAACTTACTCTTAAGTGGTGGATATTTTTTGCAACATTTAAATACTTCCCTATGAATAAACTAGCGAACCTGCAGAATTCCAGTGTCTGCTTTTACATGACAATAATTTCAAGAGTAGAGCAGCTTTTCTCCATAGGCACAATTCATTAAAACCTTTCCAATAAGATTAGCACCAGACTGTGCTTTCACTTTGCAGCGTGTGCTCAGATCCCATACTTTACAAAGCCCTGGCAGTGAAGCAGATTTTTCCACTGAGATTTACCTACACCCTGCCTGCAGCCTCGACCTCCAGATTTCACTTTGGTGTCCCATGTCTGAACAAGTCTGGGTTTGCCGTCACAGCTTGCTGCTTTGCCTTCCATCCCCAGGTAAACACCAACGAAACTGTGGCTTGCACTAACATCAAAGCACAAGTGAGCCTGAGTTTCTCTCCAGATTATTCACAGATTTACACTACTTCACCACAGTCTGAGATCAGAATTTCTGACAAAATACAAAGCTAAGAAAATTTCACATGGTGTCAGTTTCTACTGAAAACCTTACTCTTAGCTCTCGTAAGAATATTATGAATCAATATACTCAGGACTTGAGCAAACTGCACTGATAACAGTACAAATAAATGAATCTGCCCGACATAAATTTTTGATACAAGAACATAAACAGAACCACCTACTCTGGGTCTTATAAGCCCAGCCTTTCCACAGGGACAGTGAAGAATCACAGTTTTTAAAAGTGTCCTGCTGCTGCCATCTGTCCGCCAGCCTCCCGCTGAGCTGAATTGGCGCTTGCAGAAGCAGCAGTCGGTCAGGGGAGGATCGCTTTCCACAAGTGCTGATTTAGTGCCTTGGGAGACAGATTGGCAGTGACTTAAGGTAAAAGGCTTTTGAAAGTACAGTAGAACAAGGGAAGTGAAGGGAGGGGAAAGAGAAGCAGAGAGACCTGCAGACAGGACATAGGCTAGAGGGAAACAGAAGAGCGTAAGTGAAAGAGGCTGTCCTGAAAGGAGGAATTTGGGAGGACTTTAGAGTGGCATCAAAATTATTATAGGTGGGGAACAGGGGAAAACAAAGTCTGAATTTCAATTTTCCTCAGTTTCTCTGAATAGAAAATAGTAACACCTATATGCTTTCCTGAGGTTTTCCAGGCCAGTTGTGCTCTAAGTGCATGATGTAATTCTTCTACCCTGATCTAATTAAAATAAATGATTTTGCCTTTAAACAAATACATTGCTTTACATAAATAGTTTTGACATCACTGACTTGTAGTTCTACTGTGTGCTACTCAGGGATGAGGGCAGCAAAGAAGCAGTGAGGATGGCCAAAGACTGACATTCGAAGACTGGCATCCATATACATGTGTATTTGTGGGAATTAATTCAGTGCTGGCACGGAGTCAAACAGCTTGCCCTAGATGGTGCAGGTGAAGCTGTACACGCACAGAAGGAGCCTCTGAAGTTGTGAGCATTAGGTTCTCATTGAGTTTAATTTAGGTTACTGGTGAAAGTAGTTTACAAGTGTCAACTGTTGAGAGCTGTGGGAAAGCCACCCCACAACGTGACGCTGTTAGTTATTTCTTCTAAGAGGAAAAGTCTTATTAAAACAGCAGGAATGCTGCAGTGCAATCAGACGTGGAGTGCATCATGCCTGTGTAGTGTCAGCAGACTTGCTCTGTGCTGTGCTAGGCATGGCTCTGCCTTCCTTCCCCAGCCTGGTGACATTTCTCTCTGTGTGAAGTCTTGTGTCTAGCTGAGGGACTGTTGACATTAGGACACCCAGAAAATTTCAGTTAAAACACAGCAGACCCCTGTGTAAAGGCTGTCTCTTAAAAGTGAAGAGGTTCCAGTTCCCTGAAGTTGAGCTTGAATCTGTGAGCTGGAAACTGCTGTGCTCCATCCTGAAAGGGTCCAAAAATGTCACTCCTTGGCTTAATTAGCCTTAACTTTTTGGAGACTGTCATATCATAACACTTTAAACAGCAGCATTAACGTGACGACTTCCTACCTGCTGTTCCTACCTGCTTATTTCTGGCCAAGACCACAGTATTTTTTCCTCTCATCTGTGACATATGAAAAGCTGAGACCAGAACTGATGTGTCCTTGCCTCAAGCCTCACACTAGGAAGTGCCATGAACTACATTGCCTTGATTTGAGATTTGCTTCCACCAGGGCTAAATTAAACACTGGGGGGAAAGCATTATCAGTGTTTGTCAGGCTTTTAGAGAAAAATTTTTCCTGTGAAAAAGAACAATTTCACTTTCCAGCAAAATTATTTTCTAGTAGCAAAAGGCAGGACAACTTAAGCCAAGAGCTCTGTGCTGGTGTAACCAGACTGCTGGTGGCAGAAGAGCTTGTTTACAGCTAGCTCAGGTCTCTCTACATAACACTGAGGATTGCAGCATACTTATGTCTAGAGCAATTACTGAAAAGTAGTGTCCTGAAGCATAGCTTTCAATATCTGATTACTTGGTTTTGTCCCTTTTTTTTTTTTTTATTTGCTGCTTTCTAGCTTGGATTAGCTCCTTTGGTCTTTGGAAAATTGAAATAGTGGTTCTCTGTATGAACACTTCTTGGTGACAACATGTATATCAAGTAAGGCAGGAAGAGGACTCATGTTTCCTAATACCTCAGCAAATCCTTTAACCACAAAACTCTTGTTTAAATCGTGGAAACTGTGGATGCTGCTGTCACAAGCGAAGTTTGCTTATTCATTTGAGGTTTCCTAAGGCAGCTGACTACCTTGAAAAGTTGGTGAGGTTTTAGGCATGTACTGCTTTTGAGCACTTGGAATTGCCTGACATGAAAAAATCCCTACTCTGTTGAAGTCCAGGGGATGGTCGCATAGAGGTGTCTGGTTCACTCTGTGTGCTGTACAGAGGCAGGAGAGAACTGAAAGAGCTTTTATTCTACTCCAAATTCCAACCATTTTCCTAAACCAAGGATTATGTTACCCTAAATAACGGTAGATTTAGCCATTTTCTTACTGTTGTCATTTGCAATGTCTTCTTTTCTTTTAACTATGTAACAAGTGATTTAGTGCAATATCTGATAATATAAACAGTGAGCTGGCCATGGGAAACAGCCTAAGTACACCCCTTGTAAACAATCTGCAAACTAAATAACACACACAAAGAAAAGTCATATTAGGTTAATAATGCCATGGGCAACTGCCTTGAAGAGCGTTTAAGTCACATTCTCCTCCAAAACACATTGAAACATCTACTAATAGGCAACTCCCTTCACAATGTTGAGATTTCATAGCTAGGCATGCTAGGGTACTCCACAGTATGTGCTCAGGAGATTATTGGGCTAGATTGTATAAAAACCAGAATGAAAGGGATGACATTTTGAGACAGAGTTTGTGAACTGTGTTACAATTCACAAAATCACATTTCATTTCACTAGATAATATTTTTCATAAGCAATTGGACCAACCATCATCCTCATTTTTTGTCTGATATTTACCATTTGATACTTTTTTTTGTCTCTTTATGCCTATGTCTCCACTTATTCCTACAATTTTCACTAACACCGGAGACATCTCCTATGAATTTTAGAAGCTTTTAGCACAGATTGGTTTCAGTGGATATTTTGTGGTTGTATGTGGGTTAAAATTTGCCACAGATACGTGAGGCTGCAGAAAAGTAATATGACAACAAGTTACGAATTTCATATCTTTAGTCGCTTAGCTTCTTGGTTTTGAACTACTTAAAGACTTAGTACTCACCTAATCAAGAATGCTATGTGTTATGTGTCACCGTGCTATGCCTTCTAGGCAATAATTATGATTTCTGGTTGTTATTTCAAGCATATGCTCTGGGTGCCCAACTATTTGGAAAACCTATTTAAGTGCAGTGGACTCATCGTCATTGTCACATCACAGTATCTGAAATTGCTTTTATATAGAACTATCCATCTTGTCCTCTGCTTTATTTTATTCTTTTCTTTTTTACATCGTAATTACTGTTGTGGGGTATCAGGGTAACTACACTTTGATATTGATCCTATGTGTAACATCTGTTGAGAGTGCCTGATCTGAATAAAGTTAGGTAGTTTGTTGTGGTTTATTCTGAATTAGAGAATATTCTTGTGCAAGAACAATTTCATGTTTCTCGGGTGGCTCGTGTTTTAGCCCTGAAAAAGGCACTTTGGGGTGGAAACATTAGCTGAAATTATAGTGTTACTTGTACTATTCTCAATCATTCTGCTTTTACTGACTCTATAGACTATTATGAAATTACAGTTAATTTTGTCTTCTGTCTTTCTAGACTTTAGAAATCTTTATATTTGGATGCAGAACAGTTTCATTTTGCATGTTTGAATGCTGTGGCTATGCTCTGGCCCTGAAGAGCCAAGGTGGTATTTTACCATCTTGAAATGAAACCAAATTCAGGCCCAGGAGGGCTAGGGATAACACTGTGATCATCCAGTCTGATTTCTGCTTTGCAGTCTGCCTTTACATACTGCACTAATTACCTCTGTAAAGGGAATTCCCCTCTTCCATTTGCGCAGTAGCAGTAGCAACCGCATTGTAGCCCAGTGGAGTTATCAGCAGCGGGACAGAGATGATCAGGAAACTCAGTCTTACCCATTTAAATGTTCTTTCTCACAAAACGCCCTTGTCACACAGTTGGTGGGGACTTACAGAGTTTAAAACAGATTTCTAATTTCCAGCCCTCACCAATTAGAAAGAGCCTTCATGGAAATCTTTTATATTAAAAGTCCATTCTTCACAGCATTTACTGCAGTGTTCACAACAAAACATATTACAATTGGACTGTGTTGCTGAAGTGAAAATAAAGAAATTTAAAAAAACAATAACCTATGGTATTAAGATTGAGGACTAGGATAAAATAAAAAAATAGGAATTCTTGTGTCAGGCCAGCTTTTGTTCTGCTCATCCTTTACTAATGTTCCCGCACATTCATTTTTGTCATTTTTCTTCCTAGAAAAATTACCTTTGAAATAACTTTAATTCACAGACAGCATATACATGGCACATAGACCTCACTTTTCTGGTATTAGCTCTAGAGATCAGATGAAAATGCCTGCAGGTTGCATGGATCAGAATTGAAAGTGCTACAACACATTTGCACATCTCTGGCCAGAAGTAAGTACAGTTTATTGTGGACTGTGGCTCTTTTCAAACCAGGCTTACTTTCATGATACCTATATTATTAGTCTAATTAAAAATCAACCAACCAACCAGACAATAAATGTTGCAAAATATGTCTGTGATAGTCTTCAGACTGGAGCTATTGTCATGCTGTTTCTCTCACTTCTCACTTCTAACCATTTATCCTCTTTGTGGTTGCAACAGTCATATTAATAGCTTAGAAGACTACACATTATAATAAAATGAGTGCAGAGTTTACAGTCACAGCTGTAGAATAATGAAGTATTCTTTTGTAGTCAAACTTTACAAAAAAAGTTGCTTGATTTATTGGACTTTTAGACTGCATTTGGTAAGCATCTCACATAAGTTTATTTGGGTTTTGCAAGACATTTGCCTTCCAACTGAGAAATATAATTAGCACTTAGAAGAAGTGAATGCTGCTCCCAGCTTTCCTGCAGACTTCCTGTGGATGGCAGGAAGACATGACGAGCCACATACAGCTGGCTGTGGCTTAGCTCTTACTGTTGTTCTATGCTCACTGGATTAATGAGAAATTCAAGCCCTCTACTCTGCAGGATCCCCAGACATGCTGTACAGTCAAAGAAGAGAGGTAGTTTTGACATCCCAACCAGGTGTTGGCAATGTTAGTCTACTGACAATAGATTCCACTTCTTAGGGGATTTCTTAGAGGGTTTCCAGCTCTTCAGTGAGTTAGTCAGTAGGAACCCCTAGGAAACTGCCCTCAGGGACAAGGGACCAGAACAGAGCTGGCAGACCTTTAAGGACACTTTCCACAGAGCGCAAGAGCTCTCGATCCCGAGGTGTAAGAAATAAGGCAAGAAAGGGAAGAGACCAGCATGGCTGAGTCAAGACCTGCTGGTCAAACTAAAGAGCAAAAAGGAAATGCACAGGCAGTGGAAGCAGGGACAGGTATTCTGGGAAGAGTATAGGGATGCTGCCTGGTTGTGTAGGGATGTTTTTCAGCCAAAAGAGAAAGGTCAAAGAAAGTGTACCCACATGATGAACATGACTGGCAAACTGGTAACAACAGATGACGAGAAGGTTGAGGTACTCAGCAACATTTTTACCTCAGTCTTCACTGGCAGCCTCTCTTCCAGCTCTCGAGTGGATAGAGTGCAGGATGTGGACTGGAGGAGCACAGTCCCCGTCACTGTAAGAGAAGATCAGGTTCATGACCACCTGAGGAACCTGAGCATACGGAAGTCTGTGGGGCCTGATGAGATGCATCCCAGAGTCCTGAGGAAATTGGCTCATGTAGTTGCCAAGCCACCCTCCATGATATATGAAAAGTCCTGGCAGTCAGGTAAAGTCCCTGGTGACTGGAAAAAAGGAATCATTGCACCCATTTTTAAAAAGAGTAGAAAGGAGGACCCTGGGAACTACCGACCTGTCAGCCTCACCTCTGTGCCTGGGAAGATCATGGAACAGATCCTCCTAGCAGCTCTGCTAGGGCACATGGAAGACAGAGGCGTGTTTCGAGACAGCCAGCATGGCTTCACCAAGGGCGAGTCCTGCCTGACCAACCTTGTGGTCTTCTGTGATGGAGTGAATACATCAGTTGAGAAGGGAAGAGATATGGATGTCATGTGCCTGGACTTCGGTAAAGCCTTTGACACTGTTCCCCACAACATCCTTCTCTGTAAATTGGAGAGCTATGGATTTGATGGGTGGACTGTTTGATGGGTAAGGAATTGGTGGGATGGACTCATCCAGAGGCTAGTGGTCAATGGCTCAATGTCCAGATGGAGATCGGTGACAAGTGGTGTCCCTCGGGGGTCCGTACTGTTTATTATTTTCACCAATAACATAGACAGCAAGATTGAGTGCACCCTCAGGTTTGTTTGTGCACCCGAAGCAAGTTTGCAGAGAACACCAAGCTGAGTGGTGCAGATGGCACGACTGAGGGATGGGATGCCATCCAGAGGGACCTGGACAACCTTGAGAAGTGAGCCTGTGTGACACGCATGAGGTTCAACAAGGCCAAGTGCAGGGTCCTGCACATGGGTTGGGGCAACCCCTGATATCAATATAGGCTGGGGGATGAAAGGATTGAGAGCAGCCCTGCCAAGAGGGACTTGGGGGTACTGGTGGATGAAAAGCTGGGCATGAAGCAACCAAGTCAGCCATATCCTGGGCTGTATCAAAAGCAGCAAGGCCAGCAGGCTGAGGGAGGTGATTCTGCCCCTTTGCTCTGTTTGGCAATGCCCTTTTGATTGCTGTTTTTCATGTCATGAAAATGTGGCACCGTGCTAATTTTGGCAGATGTTGTGTTTTGTGGGAATGCCCCTTTCTTCAAATGATAACATTTTATATTTTTCTGTTCCCTTGTCTTTCTTGTCTCTCTTTTGCTGTCTATTAAATACATTCAATACAAGAAGATTAACTGAATGCTGGGAAATTTTATAAGTTCTGGGCAATATTTGGCCATTTATCAGGGAGACAAGAGATTGTCTTTTTTAACCTATAAAGGAAATGACTGATTTGGAAAATGAAACTTCAGTCATCCTTCACTGTTTTAGTTATGCAGTGATCCAAAGTCCTCTAGTGGATTAAATATGGCTAAAATGTTGTTCCCTATGTTTGTCAGATCTTTTGGCATTTGTTGCTTTTTTTTTTTTTAAAGTGAAAATGAAGCCTGAGAATTGACTGTCCCCACTGCTTTTATGCAGTTCAGTTTATTCCAAAAGAGTCAGACTAAGGCAGAATCAGAACAACAGAAAAACTGCAGCACCAGCCATGCACCTTGGTGGTCCTTGCTTACCATTGGGTTGTCTGTACTTCATCAGTGAGGACAAACTCAATGTATTTAATGGAAACTACATTTGAGAGTAATCCAATGTCATTCTAAAGAAATCAGTGAAATAAAGTGTGAATAAACCATAAAAACCATCAGACTTCAATTGAACTGAAAAGAGATATCTATGATGGATAATTCGTTTTACTGTATGTTAAAAACTCTAATTTCTGTGGAAAGAGATGCACAGCACATGAAGCCAGGTGGTTCTTTCTTTCTGATTTGTTTTCTTTATTGACTTTAGGTAAGTGAAGGTGGCATTCATCACTGCTGTGGATGGCTTGGCCTGACCCACACACCACATGCATCTTATGTCAAATTTTAAATAGATTCAGTTTAATCTTTTTAGGGAAGGTATTTATAAGGATGTTGCATGTGTTGAAAGGACCATATCTTCTTTTTTTGATGTGTCTTATTCCTTAGCTGGTAGTAGGTCAGTTCCCCAGATAATGGAAATTCAAGAGTTATTCCTATGCCATCTGTTGTCACTAAGTACCAAAAATTGCAGGGTTATTTCCTACGAATTTGTGGAGGAAAAAAAAAAAAGAAAAAAAAAAAAGTTATAATCAGAAGGCTAAGTAATTTAGCCCTGAAATTCTTCACTCACTAATCTGCAGAATATGCCAAGGTGACTCACTTTCCAGCTACTCAGCCATGCTCAGGGGACCAAATACCTCATAATAGGAAAGGTGTTAGATTGTGCTGAATGGAACTGAAAGGGTCATGACACAGGCACATGCATTTCAGAGGGCAGTAACGAAGTATACACCATTTAATGTTTAATCTAAAACAGGTTATCTCCACATATTTGCCTGAATGGCAACATAGTGTGAAAATTTGGAAAGTTGTAAGGAAGGGCTATGAAAATGTTCAGATATAAGATATTTGCTGTTTTCCAGGAAGTAGGCACAAAATTCCCAATGAATAAAATATAAGTAAAATACAACTCGGTTACTGAAACTTCACTAAAGTGTTTGTGGAAGAGAATTACATTTTTCCACTCTATCAAATTGTCTACTAATAATAGCAGCCTTCTTTTAAATGCTCCAAATCAACCTGCCACTTCCTATCATGAAATTTGATTGTTATGTTTCCTTTTTCTTTAGAAAAGCCTCCTGGAATTAGAGTGGAACAAGGACTGTCAATTTATGACAAGAAACATTTCATATTCGAAGTTGCAAAACTCGCAGTAGGTGACGAGATCTGGAAGAAAGCCCTCTGTAGTGTTCCCCATGAGATTAACAAACAGTGGAAATTGTTGATATTTCCTATATTAAAATTTATATGGCAAGGACAGTCCACAACACTAAAGTAAACTTTGAATTTTCCAATAGTTTTATTAAATTGAAAGCATCTTCTCTTTCTTCAGTTATACAAAGGCCAGAGGGATTTGGGATTATATCCCTTTTTTATGCATAAGGGCAAGTAAAGAGGCAGCTACTGTCTTTTATACAATATCTGGAGAAATAAAATTAACTTCTAAACACTGTACTCCTGGTGTCTCTTTAGTATCACCTTTACTGTAAGACTTTGAGACCTTCAGCTGAAGAGCAAAATTCAAAATCTTAAAAAAGTTTAGGCTAGAAGGAAGCTTTGGAGATCATCTGGTCCAACCTCCTACTTGAAGCAGAGACAACTTTGAAGTTAGATCAAACTTCAACAAATCCCTAAATATTTTCAACAGTGTATTCAGATGTTGGTCACCTTCCACCTTTAAACTGATTTGTACATAAAGACAGCTCTGTTTTGCAGCCTTGCAGTAGAAAATCAAAGCAGAATCTAAAATACCCATATTAAATCAACTTCCTTCAACTAGACAAAATAGTCATATCTATATGCTATTTTCCTAGGAACAGTTTTTAAAATTTACTCAGTTGATTGACTATTGAATAACTTTTGTTTCTAGGGAAAAAAAAATCCTACGTAGCTGGAGAAATCCAGGAAGGACATGAGCAGAGTGCTTTCAGGCTATTACCATAAAAGAATTTAGACAGCATCCTTTGCCGCTCTTTACCGTTGATTATTACTTCCTCCACACAAAATAAACCTTATTGTAACAGCTCTTTTTGCTATGGGGGTGAGGGAGGAGTGTTTGTTTTCCTGTATGTTTTATATTTCTGAAGTAGTTACCTTTGTACCACAAGAACAACGAATCTGTGGTTGATTTAAAACATATCATTTGTTGTTTTTCAAAAACATTATTGACTGAAAATGTCAGTGACCATGAGTCCCGCTCTGCATGTATCAAAGTTATTTTGGCAGTGCATTGTTTTGGAAATATGGAGGCCTATTGATTGCATTCAAAATTAAATTCTACTGTGCTGCTGCAAGCATTCAATGAGTCACCTATAATAAATTTGTTTGTAGAACTTTTTTAACTAAGGTATCTGAAAGAAAGAAATCAATGGCATGTGCCAGTTGACCTTTAAGTTAGTAAATGTAAAACAGAAATATTTAGGAACTTTAGTCTTTGTACAAGCGCTGCAACTATTTTTGAACACCAAAATGCAAAAAAAATTCACCAGCATTTCAGCTGCTGTAATACAAGAAAGTCCGATTCAGTTCACTGACTCACAACCCTCAGAGACTAAGACTTCTTACCCAGACTGAGCATTTTTGGTCTGTGTTTGGGTTTTTGCTATACCCTGTGTTCAAGGAAAACCTCTGTTCAGTTAAACGTTCATTGCACTGTTAAATGTTTGTTTATGGACTTTACAGACTGTTTAGCGAATTAAAATTCTGTGATTATTAACCAGTATATTACATCTGAGTCTCTTCACAGAGGTTGACGTTCAAGTAAATACACCTAAGAAACGGATATGTGAGGGAGTGTTACAGGATGACTCCTTCAGACAGCTGTTAAAAATTAAACTTTGTTGGAGTGACAATGCTAACTGCAAAACTCCACTGTTTCTCAGTTATCCTCTTCAATGTTGTGTGCAAGTAGCCATGAAAACACTTTAGCACAGTAAAGATTTAGTATTTATCAAATGCAACATGTTGGCAAGCTTATTTTCACCCTACATTCACTTCACATCCGTCAGTCAGACAAGTTTCTTCATACAGATGCAAATCTAGCTGTTTCAAAAGATACAAAAGGGACATTTTTTTAGAGAAGAACACACAGAAAAGAATGCATGAGGGATTCTAGCTGTTCAGAGGAATAAAGGCGTTGATGTGCATGATAAATAAAAGGACTTGTTTGTGAAATGAGCAGGTGAACAGTCAGAATACTTGTCTGCACGTGCCTGCAAATGTCTTCAGAGCTCGTAAATGATATAAACAGAGAAGGACAAATTTGGATGAGATTTGGTGACCAAGCTTCACCCAGCAAGAATAACATTTTGGCCATTGTTAAGTGTACAAAACCTTACTAGCTGTCTAGTTACCTCTTAGATAAACAAGGTTTTATTTAAAATGGGCATATTTTCTACCGCAATAAAGTTATGAGAGTCTGAAATTCCATGCTGGCTTTCTGCAGCCTGTGAGTTTCCATTAAATTTTAGCATGGAAACAAAGCATAAACCTCTTAATTTGGTCCTGCATGTAGTTGAAGTGCAGCAGGCTGACATAAATGCCATACCTATCAAAATCAAAAGTTGTAGGCTGTGCATTGCGGCCTGTGATCTCCTCACTAGGCCTCACTTACTCCAGCACTGCTCTGATCCTAACCTGAGGTAATTCCCCTGAAATCCGTGAAGCTGATGCTGTGACAGAGCTGGGTCATGCATGACAAACCCATCCTTTGTCTGCACTGGAGCAGATGAAATGCTGGAGATCTTGGACTGGATCCTCAAGGAAAATAACTCAGATGATTGCTAAAAATCCGGGCAGAAGTTCAGAAATATTTAGCCCGGGCATTGAAGACGTGGCATGCCTCAGCTGCCCATCCTACTCATTTCCAAGTTTCTGTCTCATTTGTTATGAATATTTGTACAATTCTTCCTCCTTTGATGTCCAAGCTGATAGACTACACAGTGAACAGGGCAGCTCATTTGACACGGCGACCTAGGTAAGATAAGACCTTGCCAGAGGGCCACTCCAGCCAGCCGGTCTTGAACAACTCACCACTGCTGAACATTGCAAAATGCTTCAACTCCTGGAATACATTTCTCCTAGTGAGAAACACAAACTCTTTTCCACTTGTGAAGGAGGCTGATTATCTGAACTCGATTAGCCCATGCTGCATTATGTTATGCTACCAAGCCTCTATGTGCTTTATGAGACTGAGATCTCCACACCAAACAATTTATATCCCAGTGCTAGAAGGTGGCTGAAGATGTCTCATATCTCATGTGAGGGTAGTAACCACTACGACTATTATAGCTTCCTTTGTGGTAGGCAATAGAAACAGGTCCCTTGATGGCCAGTCTCACTAACCAAGGTTGGTCCCTTGCCTGGCAGAGCCAGGATTTTCATGTTTTTATACTTGCCCATGGGGAACACGTGCACCCTCCCAGGTCTAAAAACCCACTGGAGACTCTGAGGATTTAAATTTTATACTTGGGCAGCTAGTGACAATTAAATTATTCCCACATTTTTATTATTTACAATGTTATTAACATGCCATTTTAAATTTTCCAGTCCTGTGTATATACTTTGAGTTCTGATAGAGCGAATATTTTAATGAGTGGGAGGACTTCCAATGATACCACTTAGTGCCATAAAAGAAACAACACTCAGAACATCATTCTCTTTTAATACACTGCCCAAGATTGCCATAATTTTCCACCACAAATCAGGACAGTGTAGAACAGCCTGAAAACCACACCTTTGAAAAAGCTGTTTCTGTTGTATAGGATAGCCTCGCTGTCTGTGCAAGGAGACAAAGCTTTTGCAAATTTGTCTTTCCTTTTAAAACACAATTATATTTGTACACATTTTTTCTATTACTTTGCTTCACTTATGTTTAAATCATTGATCAATGGTTGCCTCACCCAGGGACTGTGAACAAGATTATAAAGAATATTCACCAGTACAGAAAGTCACTCTCAGCATTAGACTGTAAGTGACAAAAAGAGGGGCTCTGCTTGGGGAACACTTGTGAAAAATCATTTTGCCTTATTCACTATATTTAATACAAGAAGATAGCCAGCTTAATTAATAGGAAAGAGTATCTAGGCTAAATATTAGGGAGAAAATTTAATTGTTAGGTGGAGAAACACTGGGAGGAAGATCAAGAAACCATTAGGCCAGAACAGCAGTTACATAGGACAACATTTACACTGCTTTTACTGCCCAAATTTTAAGGATGGAGAAAAATCAAACCTATCCTGATGAGCTTTCAACTTTAGTTAAGCACTGTAATAGCACATTTTTAGGCCATACAGTCATTTGTTTTAAGTCAGTGGGCACTGTATGTGACACCATGGATTGTGATGCAGTTCTGTGCAACAGCTTATTGGGAATTCAAGCTCTAGGCATGGATGGGGTGTTTATTTTCTCCATTTTAGGTGTTCAAGAAAGCATTCAGAGCTATTATTGTACGTTTACGTATTACTGAAATATTTTTTTGTTTTTTACAAGACATTCAATATTCAATAACATACTTAGAAACTGAGGGGATGGGGAAGAGCATTGCATGGGTTTAGGTTTAAGTCCACTTGAAACTAATATCACAAATCCTTAGGCCATCTCCAGTGACAGAAAACAGCTGTAAACTACTTTAATCAGCCTTTTGAGAATGTCCTTACACAAGAGATTTGTCAAACAGGCAACAGAGAGCTGACACAGCAAGTCATACGAAAAATGCCTTCCTAAGCTTTCAGTACCTAATATGATCCCAGGCCATCTTCACACAGGAGGAATTTCAGCTTCTAGGTGTGTCTGACTTTTGAAATAAACTAAAGAAACATTTAATTTGCTCCAAACTACCAGAGATAAAAAAATCCCTATGAGCAGTGAAGCAAAACTGATTTTGAGGCACTCCAAGCCCATGTGGGAATAAATCAACAAATAAAAGAAACAAAAAAACATACAGCATTTTGAAATAACTTTCTTTCTGACACTTACTTTCACATATGAAGCATAGAGAATGGATACTAACATATGGCACCTGTGAGGAGGTGGAGGTAGACACTGTGGTTTTGAATGTGTAGTTTTAGCTGTGTGACCAAAATACAGCCATTTGTGTCTACCTTAAAAACTATCACTGTTCTCATTGCTACTGCAATGCTGACCCTTCACATGCAGCCAGTTCTTTCCTTACATTGTTCTGAAAAGAAAAGCCATTAGTATCAATTTAAAGGAACACTAGCAAACATAAGAACAAAATATTATAATTACATAATTTATTCTCCCGAGGACAGTAGTAGAGGAAAGGGGAACAGTCTGTTCAGGCAAGATCTTATTGATAAGTGGAACTGCTGCCACTCAATGATTCCTGTTTTAGCACATAATGATTTACGGTGTTTCATTTTAGAGAGCAGCAATTTCTTGTAAAATCTGTCCAACTTTCTGTTTTCTTAAGGCTAGACAATCTTGACAAATTTGGTACAAGAAAAAAAGAACGACACACAGCATATGAGTCATAAGAATTTAACAGTATGTTTGAACAGGTAAAGGTGGGAACATCCTGAGACAGCTCCAACTACTTGTACAATCTGCCAGTGGAGGTAATTAACGAAAACAATCCCAGCATGAAGAGCAAGACTCCACCTCCGTCTTTAGAGCTTCTGATAAATTACTCCCTATTCCCCTTCCATTATTCTGTTTTGTTTTTCTAGGACTTGGATGCTAACTTCTGTTTACCACTGATTGATGAAACTTTTTATGATATGCTTACCTCAAGTACCAAAATATTTGGCTGAATTGCAAGCTTGCTGCTGCTTATAATGCTTGATCGGAATGCTCTGCTGGTTGTTCATAAAACCACTTAATTAGGAGATAGGTTAAACCGATTTTAGCACATATTGCTGGTCAAGAAAATACGTGCCTCAGCCTTTTTAGCTGCTCTCTATCCCATTGCTGGAACTGCCTTTTCAGAAAAGAAAGGGCAAGCAATACATATGAAGTGTTTTTTTCACCTCAGTACAGAGACTTTAAACCTAAGCTTCAAAGTGTGCTCCTCCTCTAGGAAGTAATAATAGTCTTCTTTTTTTGTAGTGCTACTTAAGAGCTGCTCTGAAAGCATGCAGATAGTATGAGCAATAGAAGATAGTATGGTTGGTCCCAGCACAAAGATAAAGTATATGAGGAATACAGCAAAAAAGAAAAAAAAAAGGCAAGGCAAGAAAAGCGGAAGAAAAAAAGCAAGGCAAGGGAAAGGCAAGGCAAGGGGAAGGCAAGGGGAAGGCAAGGCAAGGCAAAGGCAAGGCAAAGGCAAAGGCAAAGGCAAAGGCAAAGGCAAAGGCAAAGGCAAGGTGAAGGTGAAGGTGAAGGAAAAGAAGAAAAAAGAGAAAAAAGAAAGCAAAGAAAAAAAGAAAAAAGAAAAGAAAAAAGAAAAGAAAAAAGAAAAGAAGAAAAGAAAAGAA
>Ga0065711_1027212_pt1 | contig 52490 bp, 24 predicted proteins | sample Hoacrofraction12_FD_59098 | JGI IMG/M metagenome (GOLD analysis project Ga0065711, IMG submission 59098) | Hoatzin crop microbial communities from Cojedes, Venezuela - Epithelial fraction 12 v2 (version 2) | ecosystem: Host-associated > Birds > Digestive system > Esophagus > Crop | place... | reverse complement strand
CCCCCCCCAGTAGATGAGTTATCAAAACTTCTCCCGTTCAGCAGAAAGGAGCCTCTAGACTAATTTAAAAAAAAAGAAAGTTAACACAAATTTTCAGAAGTTGCTTTGTGGTTTAGAAACCGACAACTCATTATCAGAGGTCTTCCTGACACTTACAAACCTAAACCACATTTAATCAGAACAGACTTTTTGAGAAGACCTCAAATCCCACACCTCTAGGAGGAGCTCCAGGTATTTTGGTGGATTTTGCAGCCTGTGCAGGTGTTCGCCACTCAGGGTACCAGGGTTCAAATGATACAAAACCTTAGGGTTCAAGTTATTTCAGAAAAGATCTTTAAGGGCACTGGAAAAAAACTATCCAGAAGAAAAGGTCCAAAGGGGTCCATGTATGAAATGTTTATTAAGGTTAGTTACAGTTTTGTTTTGTTTTGTTTTTTATTTCAAGTAAAGCATATTTACTTGAACTGGTGAGTAAACTGGCTGAGAATGTTTTCTTCTAATGTTGACAAACCAAAGTACAAAATTTCAATTTGAACCAAAGTGGCTTGGGTTCACAGTACTGTGTAATTACACACATCCTCATCCAAAACAATCAGAGGTGATTTACAGGAGTATGAGATTTTCCATATGAATATGACTGCATTTGGAAGCAGTTTGTGAAAATTCCCTTTTTAATCAGGGAACAAAAAAATAAGTGTCCTTTTTATTACTCCAATGGACTGCATAGAAACTAAGGAACCCTGACAGTGGAAAAATATTTTGCAGGGGTAGCTGGGCTAGTTAGTAGCAGACTAGCTGCAAATTTTAGAATGAGAATATGATTTAGCCCAATATGTTCTGTCAGTCCCATTGGCTTTAGCAGAAAATCTTTGTGTGGAACATCTCACTACATCAAGCCAAAGTTTACAAGATCTATGACTCAGAAGTAATCAGCTACTACTGAGGAAGACCTAACTCTGTTAAACACATTCCTAAAATGACACTCCTAAAATGGTTTTCAGCTCTTGATGAATGAAAGCCATCATCACATTTTTAAAGTCTAGTTTGTTGTTTTTAAAAAGTGCACTCCACAGGAGCCAAACGATCGCTCTTACCCTGCTTTGCCAGAGAAAAAAAAATCAGAACAAAACATAGAGGACAATTAATCATGCAGAACACTTTCTCCTCCAAAATCCTCACCTTGGTGGAACTACAATAATCTTCAAATTTATCACACCAGACCTCCAAGTGTGATAATGCATCTTTAAAATATGAACTTCAAGGTAAAATATTAAACATGTGTTTCCTCCTCCTATAGGGTAAGTGCTGAAATGTCACACACTTGGGGAAAATGACCCGTAAGTGTTTTTCTTCCTCCTACTGGAGCAGCTAGTGTGGCGTGCAGTGAACCAAATCAACAATGTGATTCAAGCTGTCTCTGCAGCGTCATGGTGAAAGAAAGGATAAACTATAAAAACTACCCTCCTACAGCTCTTAGTTCTTGCTTCCCACACTTTAACATCTTCTGTCACCCCTGGAGCTGTTACTGACCCATGCTAAGCTAAACTAAAGGATGATAAGTTTGCTGCCTTTGCCCTTGTCCTAAGGGGCTGCACATTATCCTATCAAGCATCAGAAGCCATTTCTGTGGGATATTTGTCAACCTACGAAGTCCTTTTAGAACAAATGAAATAGGCAGCGAATTACAAAAATGTCATTCTCTAAAGGAAATGGATGAAGGCTTTTGTTCTCCAGTAATAAATAGATGCCATGGGCTTATAACACTATTTTTGTATTACATTTGACAGGGTTACTATTTCCAGTTCATTAAGGAAACAGCTTGAAAACTATTTTTTCATATGCTTTTAAAAATAATGTTTTCCCAGTAATAAATATAAGCAATAGCTCACATAATGTTAACTTCAGCAACAGGATTCGTTTCAAAGTATCGTATTAGGAATTACTACATACAAAATGGCAAGATTTAAACATATATTTTCAGCATATATAGATGCTTATTTAGCTGGAAGGTGATGAGCATATAAGCAATAATCTCTGTCCCAAATTTTTAAAATATTTTAGGATTCTTTTTAAATTTATCTTTTGGTAGACCTGTTTTCTTGTTCATGATGGTCTTATGGAACTTCATGATATATACTCCATAGGCTAAGGTCAAGCAAAGGAATAATAACTCACTTCCTTAAATGAATGCTTCAAAGTAAATCTTCTATGTTTAATAGCAGTAAACAGAGGTCAGGATGACACTCTCCCAGGCTTGAGAATAAAGCTTGTGTGTTAATGTTCTCCAAGAATTACAGCTGCATCTCTGGGTGACAAAATGTTTGCGAAAGTGTGTCCCTGATAAAATATTTTACAGTGCCATGAATGTCGCACATTTGAATTTTTACAAAAAGCTATACAGAGGCTCACATGTAGAAATACACATAATGGTACCTCCTTAGTTTCCTTTGCCGTCAAATATTGTGCTAAAATGCTTCCTGAAGGTTCACTAACTACTTTTACACATAGAAAATTATTTCTGAAGATGCTGACTAAAAAATTAAGTGATATAGGATATAGTCACAGTAGTGAACTTATCTGCTATGTCAGTCATAGCATTTAATGTGCAAGGTTTATTTCTCTCATCATCCACTAATCAATTATTAAAGGAACACTTTATTTACATCAAAGTGCTATAATATTTCTTACATTTACAACTTATTTTGCCTGCAAAATAGTCTTTCAACTACTATATTGCTGGCACTAGTTATTCATTACGAGGGAACATTTTGTTAATAAGAAGAGCTCAAAATTGATTTTGCAGGAAGATGAATCAGTAAACCAGAGCATTAACTGGTCCCCTGCTTTGTAACTATTTCACTAATTCCAGACTAATTATATTCAGATCTTTATTAGTTAGACCTTTTCACAAAATAAGCTGGACCTGGACAAAATGTAGGGTGAACAGTGAAGAATATATTGATAAATGCACTCCTTCACTGTAGTGTATTTTTCAAGACACACACCAGTGCACGTTTCAGATTCGACTCTGTCCCTTCGTTATCATTAGTCAGGCAGAGACAACTAAACTTTACGATGAATAGCTCCCGGCAGCCCAGCACATTCCCTTTCTCCCCCTACACGCCAGAGCTGTATTCTTCCATGCATGTCCTCCCACCCTCAGGTGGGCTCAGACTCTTTGAGACCTGCAGTGGCTGGACCCTGCCAACCTCTGCTTCTGGGGGAGTTCAGCTCGCCTTTTAGTTCAGGCAACCGGAATTACTCTTGGCTTCAGACTGAACTGCTGAATTTCTTCCACTGAAACAACAGAGGATTTTTTAAAAGTGATTAAATAATTAAATAGACAAAAATGCTTCAAGTGGAAAGAAAAGTTTGATGTGACACTTCCAAAACACTTAGCTTTTGGTTACTTTTAATGAGAGTCTTGGAAATGGAGGTTAGACTTACAAAATTTTGTTGAAATGGAAGGGGATACTGTGGTGGAAGACCTGCATCAAGACCAAGCAGGTCCACTATTAAATTTCTTCCTCTACCTAACTGATAAAGCAAACAGTTTCTTTTCCTCTATGATTCAAAGCAGGAGTCATCTGTAGAGAGAAAGTAACCTATCGCTATGGCTACAACATTTTCTTGGAACACTGGAGGCTGCCTATTCAAAATCGCTCAAGAAGACCAGAGAACAGAACTATCGCTTCTGCAGGCTGAAAGCATGGTATGACCATGGGGCTTACCAGGTAGTGGAGGAACTAACAGCTCTGGTGGGGATAGGCAGCAAACATGGGCTTTTACTTGCTCTTGCTGTATTGCATATCAATATCAAACCAAACTACCAAATAAAATTCGGTTATTAATCCTGAATGTGATTTGATCTGAGGAGAAAGATATGTTTTTCTTCCTCACTATCATTCTTCCCTTAAAATGGGAGTTCTGTGAAACCATGTTCCAAGGGGATTTTTGTTGCTTCTATATTTTCTGGGGCAAAGCTGCTTTCAGCTTTAATAAGAGCGCCACATAGGTATGAAAGAGCATGTTAACTTCACACAAAGGTTAAAACTTTCATAATGTGTTATCTGAATAATCTTCTGAAGAATGTTATGTCATGTTAAAGGTTATTAACAATGTTGAGATCCATATTTCGGGATGCCCAGATCCTGTTTTTTTTCTGAAGTACTGAACTTCCTGCAGCAATTATGGATTTCAGGACAGATTGCCAGCCCTATTCACCTGTGAAAGCCAGGCCCACCTAGTGGGATTCAGCTGCCAAAAAGGTATTTTTGCAGCTAAATCTAATACACCCATTTTTGAAAAAAATCTGTCTTTGATTTTTAGTATTCATCGCTGCCTGCTCTAAAGAGTTTGGGGATATTACTGTATGCTGCCGAACAGCTGCTGCATTTCACTTCAGGCATGTATGAAGTGATCACCATACAGTTTTTCATACCAATTTGCTAGGTTTGCACAGCACTCTGGGATCCCGTAGATGAAAGGGACTGTATGGAGGTTAGATTACTATTACGGTGAAACCCGTGCTAACAGGCACAAGCTAACCTTAATCACCTGTCCTAACACCCAGTAAAATTTCGGTCTCTGTGAAAGTCCCCTCATATTAGTTACGCTATATTATGTGACTACCTGTTATAAGGGCCAAAATAATACTGGGCCCTTTGGTGGCTGATAAGAGGATTTTACTTTTGATAGTGCATAAACCCATGAAAATATTTAAGAACAGGAAAAGACCATCTGGTGCAACAAGCTCGCCTTTGCAAGCACTCGCAGCACAGCTTTTCTGAAAGTGGAGCTGCTATAATATTAGGCAAGTCTGAATTCTTTACTGTTTAATACGAACTCTCGAAGGAAAACACCCCAAATAGTAAACATGAAAAGCCATTTTAAGAGATATACCTATTTCACTCTGCCAATCTCACAGTTTCTATTACAATGGGCCTTAAAACGCTAGCTGTAATCCCGGAGTCAGCTTTGGCTCTCGGAACACTCTTCCATAAACAGGGAGGTGTCTGCCTGCGTTACAGCACACAGCGCACGTCTCACAACCAGCTGCTCGCGTGGCACTTTGATGGGCAGACTCTTACACAGAGCTCTGGCAGCTGGGAAAAATCAGCGATTTGGTGGGTTTACATTAAAGAATGCATTCATACCTACCCACACACAGCGGTCACACTTACAAGTGTGAGAGATATTACTGGGTCCTGTGGTTTTTCTTTCTTTACCATTAAACCCAGAGTGCAGGGTAGTTTCTCCACAAAGTCCAGTTGCTGCAAATGCACTCAGACACACACCCACACGCTGTGTTTTTGTACAGAACAGACAGGGCAAATAAAAACTGGACATGTACAATAACTGTTGAGATGAATAAGTTCATCACAATTTTCCTAAAGGTCATAGCTAATGCAGAGTAGCTGGTATCATTTGTAAGTAGAGTGAAACAGAAAGCAAAAGTGTCATCACATTTTAAAGCAAGAATTTACTTACAAACCCATGGTCCATAAAAACAATAAAAAACTCTGAAATTAAGTCACCGTTCAATTTTTTGTGAAACCTTAATAATAATAGCAATAGTAATAATGATAATAATAAAGAATTTGCAGTCAAACTTTGCCTTAAAGTTTAAGGATTTCTGTATGCTTGACAAATGCCAAAGATCTGTGAAGTGCAAGTCCTGCAGATAAATAAATTATGGCCTGGACCACAAGCCAGACTAAGGAGTAGGACTCAAAAATCCCCCTTCAGTCCCATGCAGTGACTATTGCACAGTTTCCCCCAAACTCGAGTAACCCATTCTTCTGCCAGCAAGGGCTCAAAAACACAAAGGATTTGATTATTATAGTGGATTACTTGAAGGATAAAACATTTGCGCATGCTCAAGAGCATTTGAGAACAATTGGTCTTCATCATGGTTGATGGTTATGAGTCTTCATGGCTTGTTTGGCAAACGGGATAAAACAAATTAATATATATTATCACTTCAGTAGGCAAGTAGAAAAATATTTTTCTTGGCTACTGATTCATGTATGCTGCAGCAGTGTTACATGTACAAAAGTGGGAGATGTTTTCTTCCTCCCGAATCCTTTCACATCTTCAGATTACCAGAGGGTAATGACCATGCCATGAAATCAAGGTCAGTTCTCATCATTTTCAATTTCCTTTCACAAAGAGTCAGTGTTGTCCAAGAACTGCAGTTTTCATTTACCAAGACACCTAAAATGAGCTAATATTTTGAGGAACCTGTGATTTCCCTCTGCTATTTTCAGCATAAAATGAAACTTGACTAAAAGCGAGCATTTCACAGCATTTGTCACATGAGCCCAAAAGTGCAATTTTAATGCTGCCAGACAAGGGGGAAACATCTATCACCTCACAGAAAGTGTAACTTAAAGAAATGGACATTATTCCGAGGATGCCATAAATGGCTTTTCACTTACAGACTCAGTAAGTAAAAATATACTATTGACATTTGATAATTCAAATCTGTTATTGTATACAATTCTGTCAGTGGCAATAAAATTAGAGGAAAAAAAAAACCAACAGGCAAAACCCAACGCAACAGAGAAAGTATTTATGTTCAGCTGTGTTCCCCTAACGTTGTCACACGTTGTTTTTCTCACAGTAACTCAATGCCACAGGGCTGTTGGCATAGAAAGGTCTCAGTTTAATCAGCACAAAACATCCAAACAAGTCTTAATCATATACATTACATGAGATAAACATTTACAAAATTAATATTGATGTTGCCTATGCTAGCAAGCCAACCTGTCAATGTAGGAGGAACGTACCATTTTAATAACAGTATCAAATGCTCTGGAGCCAATGTGAGACTGAACCACTGACCTTGCTACTACAACCAAGTGTTTCAGTGCCCTGGTTTTCCCTGGTGGCGGGCTCCTTATCCACACTGAACAAAGTTGCCCTCTCTTTAATGAAGGAAATCAGGACGTATTTCTTACAAAGCTTGGTTTTCCCATGTTCAGTCTTTACTGAGTTACCTTGAATATATATGTAGTGATATAGAAAAGTGATCTTCCTGACAGTGTTTCAGGAAAACATAATTACTATTTAGGCAGTTTTCATTGCTTTATCCTTATTTTGCATATTAGGAGACTAAGGTGAAACCAAGACAGAAAGTCATTTATTCAGGAGCATGAATGGTTTGAATTCGACCCAAAAGTTTGTACAGGGGCTCACCTACCCTTACCGGGGTAGCCAAGCACAAACTGTTGACAATGGAATTATACTCACGGACCCAGAGGCCAGAAAGCATTACTGCTGCTGAAAAGCAGTGAACGTACTAGAGAGGACAGGGAAGAGAAACCTCCACGCGTGGTATATGCTTCTGGAGTGAATCTCCTAACTCTTCCACCTACTGCATTTTGATCTGCATCATGGAGTGGTCTGAGAGTGCCTCTGCTGCTTTCCAAGCAAACTTTCAGCACATACCTGTGTGCTCCAACCCTTATTGGATGTTCGGTTCACAAGACCAGATGAGATGTAGCACTTAGTAAAACCTTCACAGGGCATATGCTGTGGAAAGCCAGGTCTTCAGCATCAACAGTTTAGCTCTACAGATCTATTCTTTCTGGGCTACACTACCTGCTAAAGGCAACAAAGCTTCTGTGAGCCACAGCCCTTCCTGCTCCTCATTCACTCCCCTGATGTCCTTTGCCCCTTGAAAATATATGCAGAAGTACACACAGAAAAAGAACTGAGGGGAGAAGTCAAATAGCTTCAAAGAAAAATTAATGATAAGTTTCAACTCATTATCCTCTTTATTTTTATGGTACAACATGGCTAAAACATTTTCTTTCAATATCCACCTACGTCTGAACAAACAGAAGTAGTATAAATGAGAAGAAAATGAAAGGTGAATGGTTAGGAGATCTGCAACAGCACAAACACTTTTTCTTGGATTGCTTTTCCCATTCACCCTATCTTCTGTTACTATTTTTTCACCAAATGGCGTATCTCCAAACTCAATGGGCTTTGGGTCAATGCTATTGCAGCCTTCACACCTGTGAAGTGGCTGTAATTCCTCAGAAAAACACCTACCATCTGCAAGATCCCCATTTCTTCTGCCTTCAGACCCAGTTCTGATTTTCATTTCCTTCTGGCCCAGTTAATTTGTCAGCTTTTGTTCTGTGCAAACTGGTTTGCTTAACCAACCCCAGCTACTTTGTGCCCCTGATTCAACTGCTTCAGGTCTCCCCTATAAGGCAGAAAGCAAACAGTGCATCGCAATGGATACCCCTGCTATTCCTCAGTCAGAGACCACAGAGTTGCCATGGGACACATTCCGACAAAGATAAAAATGGAGAAATATGACTTTTTCTGTCAGAGTACACACACTGCTCAGTGCAAAAGAAATGTCACATATGCCAGCATTCATTTTTCATACTAGACTAGTGCGATAGATAACAAGTCACATGAACTTTAATGGGCCTAAACTAATTTACACAGGACTAAATTTGGCCCATAGGAACTATACTAAATATGATCTTAAACTGATGTATTCAAAATATATAAATTAATATGTTTGCATTTCAGACTGATATTATAGGGCTCAGCCTATTGAAAAGGGTGCTGAAATATTAAAACCTGTTTATTAATATCAAAAAACAGCACGTAAGTTTTTTAATTGAGGAAAAACCAGTAAACACTGAAATTACTTCCAGCTACAGATGGCCCGTCAGGTCATTTTCTACAGAAAAGAATGAGCAATGGCCCTGTCACCCTGTAACGAACTACTTCTAATCTGCCTAAAACCATTTCAGGACCCCCTTGTGCGTATTTGCTCACAGAAGCCTAACTCCATCCATGTCCCAGCACCTCTCTATACATACCCAGTCTTCAGACCATCGTCCTGATCTGCTTGCAATCCCGTAATTTGTTCAGGCTTTTCAACAACATACACTTTACTTACGTAATTTGAAGGGAAAGAGGAAAGAGGGAAAAGAGATGTCTGACGCAGAACAGCATTTTTCCCTCCTTTCTAGTGGATGGGCAATAAAAGACTTCTGAAGGCAGTCCAGGGGGCTCAACAAAGTATCTGACCCTGGAAAAATACATTCAAGCAATACACTGTGACAAATAGTATTGATGAAGTTCAGGGGTGCACATGTTTGGAAAGGGTTGCATGTTTTTTAGTATATTCTTTCATATCTCAACTTAGTATATAAATTAAAAGTGTCTTTTTTACGTAAGTGTGTATGTCTATGTTATATGCATGTGTTATACATATACAAATATATGTTTACATGCAGAGAGCGTGGCAGGTTTTCCTGTTCCATCACATTATCAAGGAAATCTATTACCATGAAACATTCATAATCACATGCAGATACATACGCTCCAAATATCCAAATTAGTGCCTACACACACACACACTTAAACATGCACAAACAAACACTGCAACCTCATTTGTATATGGATATAGCCCTACAAATACGCTGCAGGATTCACACAGAGGCACACAGCGCTAGCATTATGAAAAGCAGCAGAAGCTGGCCCAGCTCTTCTTCCAGGGAAGCCCACGGTAACAACCTCACTGAACTCCACGGGAGCAGAGCATCATCAGTGCATCTAACGAGGCATCCTGACCACATTCAAACAGCTTACCCATAAAATGTATATATGCATAAACTATGTACTCATTGCATGCCAGAGGAATGCACATCTGCATACAGCGACATAAATCTTGAGCACAGAAAATATATGCTAAGGCTATAAAACCTGGCATGCTAGAACTCAATGGGATGCTCATATTAGAGCAGATGAGGTGGGTATTTTCTGAGCTTTTGTGTGCTTTTGGCTGTAACACAGGCAAAAGACTGACTGAGCTTCCCTCTCTAGTTTTGTTTTTCATCTAAACAGGGTGATGGGATGAGTACTGAACCTCCACCAAAGTGTGGAAAAAAAGCCCACTTCAATCAACAAGTTCAGTGTTTTCACAATTTTCAAGTCATTGTGGGTGATAAAATATACACAGTGTTCACTTTGGATCTGTAAAAGGCTTTTCCCCTTGCTACCACTCTAAAGCTTATTTTACATTTTAATACTTCAGACAGTAGCTTGTCCGGCTTCTTTTCATCTCTACCTTTCCCCCCGCTTCTTTCTTTCTCTCTTTTTTCAGCATTGTATTACATGAAATTCAGCCCTTATTTGGCAGGTTTTTATGCAGTCTGTGGTGAGAGCTGAATTCTGAAAATGTTCAGGAAACACTGGCTAAGTGGGGAAATTTATTTGCCTGAGCCAGAGATAACATCTTTCTTAGACTTCTTTATAAAACACTGGCACTTGTCAAGCAGAATTCTCCTGTTCCCCCTTTCCCCTCTCTCTCGTAAACACACACGTGCACGCTTATTAAGGATGCAGCAGAACTTAGCTGACACTATAAGCTGGAGTTTTTATTCATTCCGCTTCTACACTCAGTAGAGAGAAAAAAAGAAATCAGAGATGTTGCAAAAAACAATTTTTTTCCTTCCCTTTCCAGAACATTCAGCCCTTCTCATCCTCTTGTTTTTAAAAAGTGATCTATGCCTTCTGTGCCAGCCAGGCTTTCACATTTTTCTTCATTAGAAAATACATCTGTAAAGCAAAGTCAAAATTTTGGCATTTATTTTTATGGTCACAGGGTAATGTTCTTCACGTAACATAATCTAAAACATAAACAGTGAGGATGAAGCCATCGTTTCTCATCCAGGGCAGAAGACGAAATTGAAGAGTAGCAGCGTGCACACCGGTTCAGCGCTCTGCTTGCCCAGCACAGCTGCGTGCCCTGCAGTCTGGGGAGGACAGCCGAGGGCAGAGCAGGTGATTTGGCAAAATGATTTGGGGGTGGCGAGGAGCGAGGCCGAGGACGGAATTAAAAGCTCAAGTCTATAAGGAGAGAAGTTTAATGCCCGAGCGCTCGTTCTGAACTGTGACCTAAGGTTTGGCTGGGCACTAACCACAGCATGCCTCATCAGCTCCTGTCACGGGTACCCCGGGGTAAACCTCCAGCAGGGAGCCCGCTCCACAGCCGCATCCTCCGCCACCGGCTCGCTCACACGCTACTGAGACCCTGCCGAGAAATCAGCATGCAACCCAAGAAAGCATCCTTTCCTCTGGAATAAAAATTAATATTACTTGTCATATTTCATGTCTGAGCTCTTTTCATGCTTTATCCTCTGGTAATGAGGGCTAAATTACCAATATTAGTAGATTTTCATGGCTAGCACAGAAAGAGCTGTTACCAGAATAAATGTTTGCATTGCTTCTGTTGGACACAGGCTTTGCTAATGCAGCTTTGCTAATTATTTCTAAATAGGCAATAATCTGCATCCCCTAGTGCTGGGTAGTGGATTGGCCACGTACCTGCTATTTCCCTTATTTACATGTTTTACAACTTTATCAACTACACTAATTACACTCTGAACACTGTTTAAAATTTTCTGTTAATAGAGATACAATGATGCACCAGAGGATGTGTATTTATGCCATAATTACGCCTCTGTTCCTGCGATGCAGTCTCCAATTAGCTGTCGACAGTGGCACAAGCAGCTGCCTGATATTCTAAAGCAGTGAAACATCTGCACGGCGGATGATACGCTCACATGGATTTTTTTTTTTTAAGCCTAGAAATTTACACCCAAGGGAGTGCAGACAAATAGGAGCCTGTCATGTGTAGGGATGATTAGAAATCCTCACCATGGCAACATTGGAGCAGCCATGTCACAGAGTGAGGGGACACATGTCTAGATGAAGGCGCTAAAAACATTTGCCTTTTTTTTTTTTTTTTAAGCTCTAGCATTCCCAACTTCCCTCCCTCCCCCTCTCCTTTTCATATTCTTCTCCTTGCATCTAAAGCCAACCAAAACAGCAGGTGAAAAGGCCAAAATCTGCAGCCCATGCAAGGAATATGACACAGTAGATTTAGTGTCAGGAAAACAGCGAGCAATCAGGGGATGCTGCCAGGCATCCACTGGATATTTCCTTTCAGGTGGGGGAGGGAGAAGGTGGAAAAATAAAGGAGAGAAAAAATATGGGCATCATTCAAAATAAAGCTCCTGTGTCTTGATCCTAGAATGACATTTAATAGATAACTTCCATTTAACCCTCATTAACAATTTTTCTCTGACTAGTTGACCAGCCAGCATATACTGTTGGGGGGAGGGGAGGGAAAGAAAGGTGAAAGCCTGGTGGAAGCCTCAGTTCCCAGCATACCCTTTCAGCATTGAGACATTGTATGTACAGAAACCGTAACAGCTGACAGATTCACTGTTTTCTCATCTTTATACTAAAAATCTCAATTGTTCAGACAAGGAAGTTAATTTTATCAGGCTCCTTCTGGGCCATAGCCGTTTGCAATCTAATATCAATTCCATATAATAAATTCATTATAATTAGTCAAGGGTATCATTCTAGGATACAGGCTTCCCTGAACTGCAGGGCGATGGCATCGGTTTGGATCCAAACCGGGTTCTTACCCCATCTACCTACCCTTTCTGTGACTGATCAAATAGACTTCTCCACCGACGTGTTCAGAACAGGCTCCAGAGCAGTCCAGAAATCCTGCAAAGCCAGCTCACCTTATAAGATTTCCTTCGTTCAGTCGGGTGGAGAATTTGAGAGACCATCTGTACTTGCCTGAAAAGAGCTCACAGCATTTCGCTCTCGCTGGATCCTGAGCCTCAAACACCAGCTCTAAGGTGGTGCTTCTACCTGTTTTTGAATAATGATATTTTAATAACCATTTTATTTCTAAACCACTGGCTAAGCTCTATGGTGTCTAAAAAATTTAGTGAGGCCTTTATTTTAAACACAAAATTCATGATTCTTAAAAGAATATATTTATGGGTTTGGTGCCCAGGGGTCTAATTGGTCTTCTGAAAAAATCACTGTAGAGCAGATAGCTTGTAAAAATTGAGTTACAGAGCCATGGAGAAGTACCTTGGTAACACAGAACCTCAAAAATGAAAGTCGCAGCTACTCCGTCAGTAGCTGCCACACCTGCAGACACACCGCAGACCTCAGCGCCAAGCTGCGCTCCGAGTCCCTCTGCCTGTGCTGTGCAAGTCAGGCCCCTCGTGCTACTTCTAATTAAATTCCAAGCAAAATAAGTAAATTAATTAACATTTACTGGCTTCAGAGCATGTGCTCTAAGTATCTTGAGAATGAGTAACTAAAACATTTTCGGAAGGTAATGAGGAAGTTTCCCGGCGTAATTACTGAACGGATGCAGAGAAACTCTGCCTGGTGTTACAGGGTACCTATGTCACCGTACCATGTGCATAAATTTCACTTGTTGTTCATTGTGCATACCCTGTTTTGCTCAGTTCTCATACAGGAGAGCATGATATTGAGGAGCCACTATGTGTCAGTGCAAGGACAGAGTTTATCTGATAAACAAGTCATTTTTGGAAACTGCAGATGCTCCTACTGTGAAGCATTAAACGTGGCCCCTCTTAGATACACAGAATGGGGTTCTGGTCGACTGAGCACAGGCTGATAAGCTCTGCACAGCTCTGAATGCTGTTTGCCCACATACTAATGTTAAACAAAAGAACTGCAGACTGCAGAGAAAGGATGCGGGTCAGACAACTAAATTGCTTAAACCCTTAGGCAGCCTTCCGAAAAGAAAAGGCATGAAAGAAGCTGATATGAGCTTTTATGCAGAATTGTTCTGTTTATTATCCCTGTTAAGAAAATGATGGCAAGTATCTTGTTAAACTATATATTCCCAAATAAAACAAGAGGACAGCCACCTACTAAACAAGATACAATATGCCATTGGTCATTACATGATCAGCCATATATCTGGTTTACATTATTTTCAGCTTATGAATATAATAAAAAGACAATAATAAAGCTGTACAGATAATAACAAATGCTGTTAAATTGTATTTTTTGCATTAAGTCATCTGATTTGTCATTGGAAGTTTGCAGGTAATAACAGTCTGTCATTGTAGAAATCTGCTTCATGTTAAAATGTCACTACCTTGTATTAAAACTTTGTTAGAGTGCAATTGTTATAACTCTATTCAACTACATTATGCGACAACTTAATAATAAATCTATGACAAAGTATATCACTGTGATAACATCGAAACTTGCCTTGGATGAAACAGTGATATGATTTTAATACAAGATTTCTCCTATTGCTAGCAAAATGAAATACTGAAAAATAACACTTGTCTGAAAAATGGAGGGGGATGGAAAATGTACACGTTTTGGTGGAATCTGTGCTTTCCCTAAAGCCCACTGGGTTTGCTCACCCCAAACATCACAGCAGAGTCTTCGTCTTTCACTGCAGTGTATTTCTCTCACCACCTCTCTTACACCCTCGCAGATGCCCACACACATGCACACGCATGGAACAGACGCAGTGGAGCAGAAGGGTGCCTAAGGTTTGGGATGCTGAACTCTACCTATCAGTAGATGAACCACTGGCAAAGCCAAAGAATAGAGAGGCTGCATCCAGAATTGCCATAGCCTGTGTAAGGCAGAGACTGTGAATCGCCTGTTTATCAGGAAAAACAAAAGAATGCCTCACACTCTGAGACTCCTAACAGCAACAAAATTAAACCCTCTGCTTTTGTATTAAAAACGTATATAAGACATCATAGGATTCCGTTGTCATCTTCCTGACATATGCCTCATCTGATTACACAGGAAAACCGTTCCTAAAGAGGCATTGCAAGAGCGCACTGCGATTATCGATTTGAATACATAGGCACAATGCCACTCAGCGTTAATGCTCGCTGGGCTGAAAACTGCCGCTTCACAAATAAACAAATTTATTACAAGAAGTAGTGTAGCCCTGGTCACCAGGAGAACGGCTTCACACCTGGAACAACTTTCCTTCATGGGACAAGTGCCAAGACCATGTCTTTCTGCAGAGTCCTGTTACAACCTAGAAACTGTACGGAGTCAAGAACCCACTCCAGCCCCTTTGGTTCTTAAAAATATACATCTCTCAGTGCAGCCCGGGATGAATTCCAGCATTTGCAGCCCATCTCGTAGCATGCCAGTGGTGGAGTAGGGTGCACAGCAGATCAGTTCAAACAAGCGGAGACTTTGTTCAAGGACACACAGGAGATGTCACAGCTTAGTAGCGTAGAAGCAGTCACACCATCCCAACAGCCAGAAAAGAGTCACTGGACAGAGCTGGTGAGCGAGCTTACACTGCTCTCAGATAAAATTCTGCATTTCTAAATATATTTTTAAAATAATCAGAAAAGGTGCTTTTTAAAAAATAAATATATTTTTTTAAAAAAGTAAAGGAGAAACACAAATGCTATGCTCTGAAGTGGTTTACTACATCCAGAATGCAAAGTCAGCCCATCAGCTGAGATGTTGCAGCTGTCTCGGAGAAAGAGACACAAGGTAGTATATTGCTTTTTAAAATATCTTATCTGGTACTCACCATCTCAGTGAGAGATCCCCTTGCTACGTGTAATGCATCTATCCTAAATAATATTGATTTTTTCATTTTGGTGAATGGGGAAATTATTTAGCTTCATCCAAAGCAGACCTATTCCCCCTAAATAGATGAAAAAAAATGCATATTGAACAGGATACTTAGCTCAACAACATTTTTTGTTCATTTTTGTATACTTAAGCTTGTAAATTTAACAGTATTGAAAACATCACTGCAAAATACAGAACTGAAAGTCTTCATTTTGAAAAGCAGCTAATTAACTATTGCAACATTAATATTTCTCGTTGCCTCACAGGGCTTTTCAATCTGAACAGTTACTTATTTCATCCAGATTTTCAAATAATCTTGGTCAACCCAAAGTAGCCTGACATGTGGTAAGAAACAGCCTGCTTTTATCCTACAGCCCTGCCCGATGAAGTAAGCAAGTGTAGCTGTCAGTATGTTCAAAACGAGAAGCGGGATCAGAGAGATCAAGGCTGCCTCTGCATTGTGGTTTAGGCTGCTGGGCCAGAGAGCGAGTTCTATCCTTGGACTCCTGATCCCCAACCTGTCACCCTCATTTATAGATTAATCTTGCGCCTACTGTTTCTGGGTGCAAAGAGAGTTGGGATTTGAGCATGAGATATCGTGGATGTGCCCTCAGTCGTCTGAACTCACACAGGCAGGAGGAACTGAGCCCTGTGCCTATATTTACCTGAACACATGCACAGAGAAAATTCAGACTTGTGTATGCAGGCTTACGCTGTTGTTTTTCGCTAATGCTTAGCACTTCAAGCTGTTTTTACGCAGTTCTGCATACAGGTTCTATTCCTTCTGCAAGTAGAGCTTTTCAAATTTCTTATGTAATCCCTACAGGTGGACTACGCAAAGTAGATGTTGTGAGAAGTACTTCGTTTCACAGTTTTGATTATTTGGAGATTTTAGCTGCTAGCAAGCCTTTTTCCTCCCCGTCCTTTTAGTCTGGTAACCAGCAAGGGATGAATTCAGCTAATAAAACTGGACGATATCAGTATGATCTGAGGACTATATATACCTCCTGTTGTTGCAGATTTATTGCAGAATAAGTAGTCCAGTACAATCTGTAAGGTGCTCACAGCCACAGCATCTGATATTGCACTGTCAGAATTAGTCCTACCTTTAAATGACAGAGTACATGCACACTGCCTTTAGATTCAATTTATTTTTAACAGTAGGTGGTTTCATAATTCATTGGAAGAAAAATTATTTACAGCTAAGAGTCTTTTTCTGTGACTAAGACATTTCTTGATTTTATTTGTTGGGGTGGAAAACCAAAAAAACAAAAGGGAAAAGCTTTGTGAATGTCTATCTTACTTTATTCTTTTTCTCTTTTGTCTGTCTTTCTCTTGTGGCATAATCCAGTAAAATGCTGAGCCTCCTTGATAGGTAATGTTTCCTGTGGGATTTACACCTTTCCGTACCGGGAACATTACTTACTTCATCAGAGACAGACTTTATCATCCTACAGAATAATATGTAATTTACTGGATTTCGCAAATTTAGAGGTATGCTCGGATGTGATGTATTTCAGTATGTTTCCGAATGTATGGAACATTCTGTGCATTTCAATGATAGCACTGTAAATTAATGAATCTACAACAAAAAAAACAATCTTTTTTTTTTTTTTTTCCTTTAAGCCAGATACAGCCTATCCATTGCTGGATCATATGAACTTTATCCCTCTAGCAAGCCTACTCAGAAGAAAGCCTTGTATAATAATTCCCAGATGGTGAAGAATTGTTTTTATATTTCAGTTAAGGACTGAAATAGGGAAATTTCTCTTTCACACCTCAATTTCTGTGTATCTTGCACTATTATGCTCAGCTGTATTATAGAGCAAGAAGCCTTTAAAATATGTAAATTTCCAGATGAATTTCTGAACAGAGAATGGTCGTACAGACTCAACTCATTCCAGAAACAGAGAATGTCAAAAGAAAGGAAACAGATCAAAACACTGTTTTTGACATTACTTTCAATTAAAGCTGCATCTGTGAGGTCCACATACGCTTGGCGAATTTTTAAGGAAAAAAAAACACATAAAGGAATTATTTTATACTGGATGGTGGAGGAATACCAAATAAATGGCAAGCACTATTTCAGTACATTAAAATCCCCTCTGGTACTGATTTCAGAAGATCGCTTTCACTGTCTTAATTCCATAATTATGCTATTCTGGAAGGAAAATCTGACTTCCCACATTTTAGGAAAAAACTCAGAAATCTTATGAATCAGATGAAACAGAATATTGCTTGATTTCTTATTGCACCTCAGAGCCTCATTATTTTTTTATACTGAGTCAATACATGTATTAATTGATTGAAATTCTATTATTTCTTGTAGGATATTCCTTGGCAATTCCAGATTTCAAATACCTGCTCTTTTTAGAAAAAAACTGAGTGTCAACACAACTGTACATTCATGTGAACAACTCCCTCAATACTGCATGCAAATGATGCATTTTAGCATTCAAATGAGCATTTGAGTTTTTAAGCAGAAGTTTACACACAAGTGTCTGACATATGTATTCCTTTATATATAGCTAATATGAAAGAAGCCTCTCAGCTTGAGTTAAAGACTATAAAAACCATCCCGAAAGTAAGGAGAACACAAGCCTTGTGGGCAGAACAAAATAAGAGCAAACAAGAATGTTTAAAGGTTGCTTTCTTTCACAGAATAAGAAACTTTCAACAGGAAAAAAAAAACCAACAAAACAGACACAAAAATATCCAGAGCAAAAGCTTATTTATTTCTATGTAGTTTTACATTTTTGTCACCTTTTGATTCTTGGAGCAGCAGATTTTTTTGTGTCTAGGTCTTTGGTGAGACATTTTCCTGAGGGTCTGCCCCACATGGCACCAAATTCCTGCGGTGTAATAGACGCTGTCCTTGCCAAATGAGGCTCAGAGCATCGGTTCACGTGAGTGGCAGGAATTACCCTGGATGGCTGCAAGATCACTTTGCCAACAAATTTGACCTGACATCCCCAACCAGAGTTGATATATGTGCAGTAGTTACTCAGGCTAAACTCCTGATCAATATGTCAGATTTTAAAAGTGATTGCAACAAAGTAGACTCAGGATTATGAGGCACCTGCATTCACAGAGACTGTGGAAAGACAAGCCTCAGACACTTGTATTTTGCATGTCACGCTTGATGACATGATGAAAGATCTGAGCATAAGGCCAACACTTCCACTTCCAGTTTAGCTGTGACCCATTAAGCAGACCAAAAATGTACAATATGTGTAGAAAGCTGGCTAATAATGCACACACACATACACAGACTTCAGCTACCCAGAACACCAACACTTTTTGAAAATCACATGAACCTCCCAAACTGCACCATAAACATCCATTAACATGATAATACCCATTAATCCAGCCAAACACAACTCATTTGTCATCTTTCTGTTGCAACCCATCTGTGAGCGTGTAGGAAGGGGAGGGGGGGAATTCACAGTCTTATCTGTCAGGGGATTAGCTTCACAAGAAGGACTGATTTTAAGTAATTCTGTGGTAGGAAAAAGCTCATTTGTTTCCATTTATTGAAGGACCTTTTTAGTATTGTGCTTTCATGATCTTACTTAAGTCTTAAGCAAAGTAGTTAGAACGGGGAAAAGAATAAAAATGTCATCCAGCATTCAGATTTTCTTTTTGCTGTTTGCATCATGACTTCCTTATATTTTTTTTGTTTTCCTTGTGAATGAAGAGGTGCATTTTAGTGGCTATATTCATGTCTGATCTGGTGGGAACAATTTCTAACTTGAAAACTCTGTTTTTCTATATTCTGTTATTTCCATAGGTCTCTTCTCTTGGCTGTGAAGAATTAAGTTCATAAGGCTATAACCTAATAAAAGGCATCCTGGCTCCAGAAAGGTTGTGCATGGCAAAGTATAGATCAACATGACACAATCTCTAAACAACGTAAATTACATGTGGCTTAACCTCTTTCTCTTACAGATGTTGTTTCTATTCTACGTTATCATATATCTTCCTCTGTAGGTCCCAGAGAGAGAAGCATCTTCTTCTTCAGCCTAGAAGAATAGAAGAGGGAGAATATAAACATTTGGTACAGTGTGAATGAGAAGTAAGATTTGTTTAAACTATCTGAGAAAACAAAACCATCACAGAGGAAAAAAAAATCTTTCTTTTTTATGCTTGAGATTTTATTTTAAACATGAAAAATTAATGTAGGTGTAAGTCTTGTTTGACCCCCACTGAAGAATCTTGAGGCTACAGAGATGGTCATTTCCCTCTGCTGCAATGCAAAAGCTCCTATGCAACTCCAGTCAAGAATTTTTAAGGCAAGCTAGTAGCTTTGGAGGAGTGTAAAAGTACATTACTGAAGTGCTGAATTTGCTGCTACATAAAATCCAACATAACCTCACACAGAGAAATTTAGTAAAAGCAAAATTTTATTTACCAGCTTAGTTTCAAAGGAGTTTGAAGTGTTTCATTTTTCCCTCAATTCAAGAATAATTTTTAGCAAATATTTTGAAATAACACAGTATAGAACTGAAACAAAAAAGGGAAATTTTTGCATAAAGTTATGAATGCAGAAACAGACTGTAGATTAAAAGCCCAAATGTAATCTTACTAATGAAGTGCATGTACAAGGAGAACCTGAACTTTGTAAACATTATCAAAAAACATGCTATGGAGATAGGACTGTCCTTCAGGTGGGAAATTAACAAACACAGTAATTAGCTGAAGTGGAAATCTAGATTTGTTTTTTGCTCATAGTAATGTACTTTGCAGTTTTGGAGACCTGCACCTTTTTCTTTCTCTGTTAAGAACACTCAGAAAAACAATGTTAAGGTCTCTGCACAGCTACTCAGCTGTTTTTCAAAGATCAGACTGTAGGTATTGCTGAAAAGGGTCTTAGGAAAATGATGTCTGATACAATTTTCAGAAGTGAATTATTTATTACAGAAAGACCCTACTTTATAACGGAAAAATCGTGTGAAGTTAGTACCTTCGGTTGTTTGGGGAAAATAAAAAATATATGTCTGTATGACTGTGTATGTCCATGTGTAAACAACATAACTAAAATGCTGCAAAAAGATCTGGTCAGTCTCTAACATTTTGCCGCTAAAAAGTAATGCAAAGGATGTTTTTATGTGTTTTATTTTTTTAATTTTTTTTTTCAAGACGGGTGGTAGTATGGGGGCAGTAGGAACAAACTAACAAAAAATAATTTAAATTCCTAATTATCATATTTTCAGCAATTTTATTTAATATTTCAGTTCAGCTTCTACTTTGTGAAAAAATAAAATCTAACACTGAATTAATTTAATTGATAAATACATCAAATTATCCGTACCAAAACCTATGTGTTCCAAATCAGAAAGTAAAATATCCATGACATTATTTTTGTATTAATGTTTCTGTATGTAGTAGGAAAATCAACTGAGGAGAGCAGGGTAACATTTAAGAATGATCCTTTTAGTGATTAGAAGTTCTAAGGGGAAGAATACAAACAAGGGAATGATGTGATGGAGGAAAGTCTCATTTGTTTCAGCATCAAATCTCCAATATCTGCCTCTCTCCTGCACACTTACATACTCCCGTCTTCACCAATGTCATTGTATTTTGTAATCAACAACCATCTAATTCTTCAAAAACAGAAAATTCTTTAAAACCAGAAAATTTCCTCTAACTATAGGCCCAAATTCACTGTATAAGTAATTTTCAGTTCTCTGCAGTGAATATGAATGCAAATAAAATCTTCCTTTTATACAAAATTGTTACAATGATAAATTTACATTGTATTCATACATGAATGCAGTCTCTGCTTAGTTTCAGTGTACTACATGTATTTTGTAATGGAATTGTTCCCATTTCAGTAGTTGTGAACAATATCTTTTATATCTTTCATATGAGAATAGACATTATGAGACCATTAATGGGCAAGATTTGTCCATACAATACTCCAGGGAATTTTCATGTAAATTTGCATACTTTTCCTAAATATGTATGCGAACTTGAAAGATGAGACTCTTAGACATAGAGGATGTATCATTAGAGATAGACAGACAAACCGATCTTTCATCTCTCACGGACCTGGTACTACACATGTGGTAAATTGCATTTGCTGTTTCTTTTTAAGATGACAATCCTAAATTACCAGACTTCTAATGCCTACTTAAAATTGGTAGTGATCATGAAGGTTTTGTCTTTCCTCAATCAAATTAATACAAGCTTGCTTAAGCATTTAGGTACCTACCCAAAAATAGTTTATTTTTCAGGAGAGCTGAAGAGAAAAAAGAACAGAATAATGAATGCTAATTATGAGACAAGGTCAATATCTTTGAAAAGAATCACCTCTCTTTGAAAAAAATAATCCTCTTTTATTTGGAAGTTTAAAATTAGGCAATATGGATCCAGGCCAATGAACTGAAGTTTAACTTCAATAGCCTACATTCCTTTAACTGTTTTCATTCAAGTGGTCACTGTAAAAAGGCCTTAGAAAGTATTGCAGAAAACACACTTGAGCATTATGTGCAAAAGTGGTAAAACCTCCATTTCTGTTTTTTCCTTCGAGCTCCTGCCTCTCTGTGATCTCCTCTTGTCTCTTTGCTCATCCTTTGGCTGCCCTCTCTTGATTTTAGGCAAAGACCGTTCTTTCTGTTCTGTGTATGACATCTGTTGTAACTGTGTCTTGGTCACTGAACAGTGCTCTTAAAATACTGTTGTAGCAGAATTAATGGTGGGGTTAGGTTGCAGGTGAACAATGCTAAAACAACAGTGTATTATCTGTGTCCATATGTAAGAATGAATAGAAAAGTGCACAGTAAGGACATAAATGATGCTTTCCGTTACCAGAGCAGGTACAGAAGCTCTTCTCCTGCACTCTAACTCTGCCAAATAAATGAGGTGAGGGATGGCCAAGTGTTAGAGACAGGTTCACATCCCCACCGCTCAGTGCTGGATCGCTCTGTGACCAGCTAGCAGGCACACTACCACTGCTCTGCACTTGGTGTTTGGCTCCTCTGTGCCTCAAGTGGCTCTTCCAGTGCTAAGAAATACAATTATTCTGTACGACTATTTTTTTCTGAGTTCATGGTATCTGGAAATAATGTGAGGATTGTGTTGCAGCCCATCAAAGTGGTGCTTTCATCTCATTAAAGGGAGTACATATGTTGCAAGCCCTGGCATGCACTTTAAGGTGTGAGTGAAGGTTGAAGATGTTTCAGTGATTGGGGAGAGGACTGTGGAGAATAGCAGGAACCAAAACAGGTGTTACCTGGCACTTGCTACATTCTGGGATCAGTTTCAGAATGAAGTATCCCCCAAAATATTCTACTTTCTCTTAGACAAACCAAGTCGCAGCAGTCCAAGCAGATACAAGCAGCAAACTATCGATCAAAGCCATGTGGCTGACCACAGCTGGAACGTCTGAGCTTGGCTTCTTTTATTTAGCAATATAGCTATGCCAGAAAGATGGTTTCACTGAGATTATGCTAAATTAAACTATTCAATAACTCTTTGAGAAGAACTGATGCCTATAGAGAACTGATAACGACTTGAGAAGATCCCGCATTTCTAGTGGATTGTATAATACTGACTTGTGACATACTTATTTTAGTTACAAGCTATTTTTTACTGCAACCTGCCATATTTCAGAAAGAAAACAGATGCTTTCGTTGAGTCCCATAACAGAGAAGATGCAAGCATGCGCAAAATACTATGGACAGCAAGGAGAAAAATAAAAGAAAGTATGGATATCTGTAGACAGTTTGTGGTGAAGTTTGAAAGTGATAGTAGAGAGGAGTAGGCACAAATCTTGTTATTTATTAATTGGATTTGTGCCTGCACCTGTTGCACATGTACTTGAAAATATCTACCTTTGTAAAACCTAGATCATTTCTTCTTGATACTTTTACACTAAGAAACTGATGTATAATCTCCTGAAGTTTTGTATTTCTGTGCATTTGATAAATTGTTCTGAACACTCTTGAGTCACACATATATCTCTAGTTGCCTGGTTTTTCAAAATTCCCAACTAAGTTATTTACCGTAGTGTATTGCGTGTTCAGGGCAACCCTGAGTTTTTGTTCTTGGGTTCAAAGAATTCTTATGAAAAACACACATGCACTGAGATGATGCAGTAGGCAACTTGGATGGACATGCACAAATAACTAGGATAGCCCATGTGAGGAAAGAGAAGTTAAATCTGTTTAATTGCTTAATTGGTTGAGAAGATACCTGTCATTTGTTGACACTAAAATCAGATCTATGATTAAGGTCACCTTTGTACCTGAAGGAAAGGAAGTTAATGCCTTGGAAACTAAAAATTTTAACATGAATTAGTTAGTCTGCTATCAATGGCCAATTAAAAGCAGATACTAAAGTACACTTCTCTGTTGAAAACAACAGAGAAATTAACTGTGGCCAATATGGAGAAAAGGAAAGGAAAAGAGGACAGAAAAAGTAATTGCACAAGCTATTTATTGGAATGAAGGAAAATAACTTTGCTACATTACTTGAAATGGTTTGTTTTGTGCAGATTTATTATTCCGTTTATTCTTAAAACAAACCAGCCATAGACATTTACCTTAGGAACAGAAAAGTTGCTTTTTTCTGTACTGTGGATTTGAACAGAACTATGAACGGATGGTTTCACGAGCATCAGTCACACTTCCACAACGTTTGCTGATATAAATATAAAAGCTTCATTTTAAAGGATAAATAAAGCAACACTATTATCTAAACAGGGTAAAATTTAACATCCTTGTGGTTTGTGGAAATTTTTGATGTGCCTGCTGGCTTTTCAATAAAAATCAATTATGCCTTAAATGTGAGCAGTAGTCAACATACTACAGACTATAAATTCAATTTCATACTAAGAAATATGGATTAGCTGAACTTGATGCCCTTCTATTGATTTCAGAAAGCAAAAGCTGATAAGGTAAATAATAGTAAGAAGCTCTCTGACACTTCACATCAAGTTCCGGATTTCCATATTATTTCTGTAAGAACTTTCCAGCCACCACAATATCCTCCTTGTGAAATATGTATGATGAATAGATATTATATGGATTGCTGATTCATCTCTATTTACAGAATTGATATTTGGCTTTTGTAATGCAAGGTGGGAATTGGATGGGAAATGAATAAACTTATTTCTTTTAGCACCATGCAAGGTATATATCATCCCGGGTGAATAAAGTCAGTGAGTAATTACAGAGCAGTCTGATTAAGCTCGTGTTCTCTAGACTACAAACTTTTCTAAGTAATGTTTCTAGACATAAGGTAAGCTAGAGGAAACCAGTCTCTTGAATATACAAGAATATTTAAAGCTACTGTGAGTTTAAAACAAAACCATCTCTCTGCTCTCTGAGCAGAACATCTGAGACTAACATGAATTATATAAAATGTGCTGTAGTTTGAGAGGGAGAGAGGCAATAATGTTAGAACTAGGAAATATAGGAGGGAAGATGGTTCATGAACTAAAACTTCGTATTATTTTTCAGAAAGATTCAGGCATATCTGAAAAAGAATTCTTCCCTTCCTGAAATTATAGAACACTTGGGCTGTAAAGCTTGTGTTCTTTGGCTTTCAAACAGGGTTCAGTCATTCTCCTTTTCAAAAAAAATCTGATTCATTCAGGTTAAATCCAAAAGGCAGCTTAAGTAGACTTAGCCTGCAAGGACTTGTTCTTACCTTCGTTCAAAGGCTTGTCATTACTTTGACTCCAACAGACAAACACTGCTTTCTTTTGTCACACATCTAGCGTGTTGAAAGAGACACTGTCAACTTATACGGGCCTTTCTCAAGGAAAGCTGAATCCCAAGGAACATCTGTGATAGATGTACGGATACTGAAACCTTTTTGAAAAACCCAAACCACTGCTTAGGACCTACTGACACCAATAATGCTTACAGCTTTGCAGAACCATCAACTTTTAAAATCTCAACACTATGCTACTGAAAAGGAGCTGAAAATGCCTAAATCCTGTAATTTTAGAAAATGTTTTAGAAAACTCAGAGCTTAATTTGTTCCCAACACATGATTTGCACATTATGGTCTGTCAGCTCACTTCCATTCCAGCTTCTGCCCTGGTGTGTCCCCCGAGGGACTGCGCTGAATCACATATTCCTCTGCCTGAAGAACACAGTTTTTGATGGTTCACTACAGTAGTTGGTGCCATCTCCTGCTTCTACACCTCATGAGTAAAGCACCTAACTGACATTTAGAAGATCCAAAATTTATTTCCATCTTGCCTGTTGGTGCTGGCATTGGCTTCCAGAATGGCACCAAACCCCACCAAGCTGAGATGTCTCAGTTTATGAAAGCACCAGCCATTTCAGCTGTGTTTTCCCCTTCTGTCATCCTTTGTCATGTGCTGGGGTCATACTGCCTCTGAGCTGGACAAGGAAACCAAATTAATGAAATGGCACTGGGCCAATGGAGAGGACCTCATACCGAGGGTATGCTCAGAGCCATCGCACCTCTCCTTTCCCCTTCACAAGATTTCAGATGTGCCATGCAGCTGCATGTGGTACCTGAGGAGCCACATCTGGAAGACAAGCAGCAGATATGCAAAGTGCAGGCATTGGGATGGGGACTGGGAAACAAAGACCCCCAAGGGAATCCCATATTTAATGGGTGAGAGACACTGTCCGCAGGGGCACCTGCTGAATTTGTTCATAGTGCTTGGTGCACTGGCTGCCTTATCTTCACTTACTTAATTTTAATTCTAGTTCTAATTTAATTCCTTCTTCAAATTCCTCTGCAGAACTTGTTTTCAGCACAGGCCTCTCTGGATTCTGCCTTTTTTTATTAACTGCATGAGTTAATTTACACTCCAAACTACTTTAGAAATGATTGAAAGAAACTTGCATTATGCTTATCTAACAGAAGCATATCAACTTGTATTATTATAGATCATTTGCTTTCCCATCATTTCCCATCTTTCCCTCTGGTCAGTCTAAAAGCAAGTCCCAGTCTTCAAAGTCATAGCATGCAGCAGTTACCTGACAGAACTAACTGAAACTTGATTTTCCGGTGTTCTGCTTTGGAGAGCTTACTCCATAAAGCAGTATGTTCAATATGTGTACCCTGCTACAACACAAGCTCTTAATTTTCATTTAAATGGAGGTATAATTACACAGAGTTCTTGCACTGTAACTGCTGCAAATCACATCCTAAATACACAATTGTGTTAAATCCTGATTAATGAAATGTCTTCGTAAGCTAAACATTTCATATTAGTTTTATAGAACAATGGTAAATAAATCTACCAAAAGCAAAAAAGCTCCTGATATTTCTTTATGTTGTTATGGTGTAACTAAAGTATATGCAGGAAAAATATACAGCATTGTTTATGAAAATATAATTCTTGTAGATATACTCAGAAAACTGCAAACATTCATAAACATCTCTCTCTTTGGGGAAAGAGAAAAGTGCCATTTAACAGGTGTTAGAATGTAAATGACATCTCATTAGTGACTTCCTTTTGCAGCTCAGAGACAAATAAAACCTTCATTTAAAAGCATTAGTGTTGCTCCTAAGGGTTTCTGGTATCATAATATTTTGGTTTATGACGATATTTAGCCTTTTCTAACATTCCCTCTTATTTCTACAGAATAAACCAGTCTCTGTCTTTAAAGTTAAGACTCAGAATAAAACAAGAGGTTGAAGAAGATGACTGTACAGCTATTCATACCTTCATCCCTTGCAAGCAAGTTGCTGGGAATAATCACCTGCATTAACATGAGAGAAAAAGAGCAGCTCATCGTCATTCTGGACACCAACTGTATTCTAATTTTCCTCTGCGAGATGTGAAAACCTCTATATGTTTCTTAAGTGCAGATTTTTATGAAAGAGTTTCTTTCTATCATGCCTTTCCAAAAAAAGTCCCACAGAACAGTTCTGGAGTGGTGTAAATTACTTGAACTGTTACCAGAGTATTAATTCAGTCCTCCTGGATCAGATGATACCTGAATACCACTGCTGCATACCACTTTCCATGTTCGTTAAAAAAGTAAGGACTCCAGCACTTCTGTGGTAGCAAGAGGAACTTTCACTCAGCTTTCTAAGAATAACTATGGTCAAAGAGTGTATTAAAAATGTGGGAGACCCTTTGACAACGAGACCGACAAATTCAAGTACCATGCTGACCAGCAAGGCTTTTATGCACCAAGGGCATGAGGAGCTGGTGGAAGGTGAATGGTGCCCTTCAGCAGACCTGGGAAGGAGCATGAGAGTCCCCCTGGGCTTGTCCTCGAGGTCCATTTCCATGTAGCCAGCCACCAGAAGAAGGTGTAGAGCCTTCCAGTCCAACACATGACGCAGCTGGGAATCAGAGCCTCTCCCTGTCCCTGAGGCTGATGAGTAAGTTACCCAGATGACATTTTTCCCACTTTTCACTTAATTTAATAGTTAGGCTTATTTATTTACCAGAGGTTGTTGGCTTAACCATTGGCTCCTGTTACCTATCACTGCTATCATGTACCCATTTGAGATATTCTTCTGAAGATCTCAAAGATCATGGATGAAGATGTGTACTTTCCCACATTCTAAATTAGCTGTAAGCACTTAAGATAAAGCCCGAGGCATTATCTAAAAAGCTCAAGGTAAATGTATGCACAAGTGCAAAGACAGGAAATAACAGTAAAAATGGTAAAATTACAGCAATAATAGCAATAATAATAGTAATAATAATGTGGGTGTTTTATATCATTTCACCATCAGTTTTCATTCCTATCCCATTTCATAAATCACTTTACATCCTCAAGGGGAGTATTGTTTTTAGTCACAACCATTTCTGGGCAAAGAACTTAGCAGTGAAGGGACCCAGGGGCAGAGGGGGAGATATTCAGCACTTTACAATAGAAAAGGGATGCAAAGACTGTGTGAAAAGATGTGCAAGAAACTGACTCTTAGTGGATGGGAACAGATTAAACTCACAGAAAATTCTGAATGCTGCAGGGAAGGAAAATAAGAATCTTTATTTACACTTGTTCAGAATAAAAGAATGAATGGGACATTGAACGGCTCTGAAAAGCAAAAATTAACATGATGATTTTTTCAAATACGTCTACTTTTGGAGTACTCCAATTTGCACCTGTAGAACTCATTCTCTCACAATATCATTATATTTTAAAGTAATGCAGTTTTGAGAATAACATTGAGCACTTACATCTGTAATGAAAATGGCATTGCAAAGAGTCTAATCATGGTCTACACGACTGTTCACACAACTTATGCATAAAGGTAGTCAGTTTTAGTCAATTTAAAAAAAAAATATAATAAAAGTCTAGATTAAATCAGTCCATCTCATTTACTCAGTTCCTAAATTATTCAGCAAGTATGTCAAATATTAAAAAAAAGGAAAAATGTGACAGTTCAAAATGAAGTTAAAACTTAACAGAATTAATTCCACTTTTCAAATGCTTTGGTTCAAACTTTTGTTTTTTAACACTAAATATATATTATTATCCCAAAATATAAAAAAAATTGTGACATTTAACCTTCAGTTGCTTTTGGCTTTTATTTGCATAAACAAAGCATCCTGTAATCATTAAGTATTTCAGTTCGTGCTTTCCGAAGTATCAACATTTAATAAACAAGCAGTTATCTTCTGAAAGCCACAAAACCTGCCATCTAGAATTTAGATAAATCCCTTAGTCTGATCTAATGGGAATATTTTGTTTGGGAATCTTTTGACATCCTTCTCATTTTTTAATCAATGTAATTGTATGGAACATGTTACAGCTTGATAGAACACAATATAGTACTAGCTAGTGAAAAAGAATTCCTGGATATAAATCAATAATAAATTAGAATAAACATTTTCTGAATAAGTGCACAATAATCGTGTGGCCAATTCATTCCATATCAGTTTATTACTTAGCCAGTGTATCATCTATAATTAATCTGGATGGGTAAAGGGACACAGGGTGAGTATTTTTTTGTATGTGATGCATGGAAAAAGACTGACTGGGTGTAGGAATTTAAAGTCTTAAAGACAATTCTGAGACAATACTCTATTTGAGTGTAGAGTATTTTAAAATAAAGGTAAATAATATGAAAATTTTTTTAAAACTCAGACCAAACCAAAGAAACCCCAACCCCTGGGTCCAAAAATATGGCACTGTGATGTTTATGATTTGCTCACAGGCTCCATTTTTCCAGCAGCAGCTTGGTTTGCCCCAGAAGAAAGAAGCAGCAATTCCATGCAGCAAGAGAGGGAGGTGCAGCACACAAAGCTCTGGCATGATGTAAGGGTTTCTGCATTTTAATCTCTGTTCTCTTGTAATCTCCCTCTGTGGTTCAAGTCAAACCACTTACTCCTTTTCTGCCACTGTTTCAATTTCAGTACAATTTACTTATTTCCCAGGAGAAATGGAATGCTCATTTGTTATATGTAAAGCTGACTATAAAGCAAATACAGCTCTCCAACACCCACTCCCCATTACTTTTGGAAATGTCTTTTCAAATATTGGCAACTGTGGGAAAAAAAAAAAGAGAGACAAAAACATTTGGGCTCTGCAAGTATTCCTGCTGCATCAGGGATGATAGAGGTTTGCAGACAAAAGCCAGCTCTCTCATCACAAAGAACTCTTAGTGACTTCCACCATTATCCCATGGTGGACTGCCAATACCTTTGTGATTAGTGAGGGAAGAGGTCTGTGACTGATTATCACAAGATCCCTTAATCTTGTCATCCCTTGTGGTCCCCTGGCCATCCCCTTGCATGTCACTCACTTCAGTCAGCTTTTTGGTGACACCTTCAGCACCTGTGACAAAGTGCCCCAGGTCAGGTACCGTCAGCCCTCTCTCTTCTGCCTTTTGCCTAAGGTAAGAAGTTTGTTTCCCTTGTCCCGAGGACCAGACTGTAGTAAATATTCCCCCAAACATCCTTAAGATCCAAAAGTGCATTCAATAAATCAATGTTTATTTGAAAAACAAGAAAATACCACAGCAAAATCAAAGCTCAACTGTTCAAAAACACCTATCCCAGACTCCCCAGTGGCAGAGACAGGTCCAAAGTCACTGAAAGAAAACCGGAAAATATGATGCTCAGATTTCCAGAGTCCTGCATGTCTCTCAGATTGTCAAAGTCCTTGTATGACCCTCGGTACTCGGATGCCTCTGACTCCCCCAGCGTCACTGCGCTCAGCCTCTTGAAGCTGGATGGATATCTGTCAATTATACTCTTCAGGCTACTTTGATGTGGCCAGGTAAGACCTTACTCATTACCATACCAGGCATGAAAGCACCTTTTGTATTGACAATAAAATTATTCATGTCATATGCAGCCTCTCTCTTCGGCCTGGGTTATACCATGTCATCTGGCTCAGTTTAATACTATATTTGCAGTTTCTGTAACTGGTATGCTACTTTGTTGTAATTGCTGCTTTACTCCTGCATCAGAAGTGGTACATCTTTCTCTGGTCTTAGAGTGAATTAATATGCTTGTACCAGCTTCTCAGATGCGGAGAATATCCATCTTCAAATGCAGTTATTTAATGCTAGGTAGCTTTTTATTGACATAGCACAGCATGAAACCTGAAGCTATGTCAATCAAAAATGTGGAGGGATCATATTTCATAACAGTTCTCAACGAAATACTTCTGTAACAAGCATAATCCTGCCATTATACAAAATTAAAATTACTTAAATTACAGCAAAGACAGTCTTTCCCTTGCAGGCAAAGTTACATATACAGCCCCTCCACACACCCCCCCCTCCTCCCCTCACAGCCCCCGAGTAGTATATTCTTTAAAAGAGAGACTTGGTATTCATGGGAAGCTGGTTATTTTAGTGTCATCTTATTTCTGAGACACTAAGCAGAGCCTATATGGAGACTGGTTCTCCAACACAGCAGCTTGTTAAGGGGAGTTGAGTGACATCCCAGCATACATCTAGCTTCCTACTGTGTCTCCAACATCTGTTACTGCCTAACTGCCTGAAATACTTGGTGCTTTCTAAGAAAAAAGTAAGGTTTGTTTTTGTTTTTACACATATGCTCAGCTGAAAAGTGTGTGAGCTGATCCCCATCACATCTTTGGACATCTATATCATCTGCTCACATACTGCAAGATATAGACTGATTCAGCGCAAGCTTTGCTCTGCTAGTATTTCTTAAAGACACAGGAAAAGGTAAATAAAGCCAGAAAAACATTCATGTATACTGTGAGCATTATTATATAGGCAGAAAGTAAGTTACATTGACTGAAAATTTGTGTGTTTTTTCAAATAAATTTAGTGATGGAAGCTTAACATAGCTGTAATGGGTGACAGATCTTGAGGGCAGATCCCAGTTCTGGAAATGAGCACAAAGTTTAGGCTAAAATCCAAACATACTGCATTAAACCTAAATGTTTTAAGTCTGGTATGTATCAGACAGCTAATTTGTTGGATCAAGTCATCATCGCTATAAAAACCCTGTACCCTGGAACTGCCAAATTCAAGTTCAGAATTTAGCAGGGAGAAGTCTGGCTCCTGTTCAAAAATGCGGTGCAGAGGAGTCTGTGCTCCCAGAATCAGTCCCTCGTGCATGACCACCTTCAGGTAGAAGCAGCCAGACAGGAATGAACAGTGCTCTGCATTGCAAGTCCTGGAAATATTCCAGGTGAATGATGGGTGGGAAACAGCAGTAAAATTTAAGCATTAAATGCCACTAAAACACACATAAATGTAAGAAGCTATTGAATCAAAACTAAATCCTTTACATAAAATTCAAGGTCATCTTTCTAAGTAAAATCTGCTAACCTGTAAAACGTAGGGTTTAGCTGAAAACAGAAAAAAATTGCAAATTTCATAGTGCATTCCAACAGACAAATAATTTTGGAAGTTTGCTTAGGAATAGTTCCATCACTAAGAATAAAATCCAGCAAAAGCCAGAATAAAGAAGCACAGGATACAGAAAGCAGCTGGGTAATCATACTGTGTCCGATGTAAACAACAGAAGATCTAGTAGGTGAATCTTAACTCTGTTACATGAACAAAGTTTGGGAAACGTCTTACATTATTTTTTTTAATAATTTGATTAGTTACTTTAAAAATCACCAAACATCACTACCACAGGAAAGAGAAAGGCATTTGCTCAGTCTATTCCGTTGCTTCCTAGGATCACATAATAAACAGAAACAATAAGGTTCAAAACGTAACGGCTTTTATTTAGGTAAACTGTGCTCAAAGGGGCGTTTGATTCTGAAGCAGTATGATGCCAGTACAATTTTGGTAGGAAAAATATTGCTCAGAATGAGGCATTTCTTAGTAGCAAACTGAGTCACCAACAGCAAGTCACTGCCGGATTCAATATTTCTTTTTTAGGTTTTTAACTGGTATCTGTTGCCAACACATGTATTTGGGGTTTATCTTAAAAGACGGTATAAATTAGGACTTTGCATACACCACTGACAGTCTCTCCCAGCAGAGTGTTGCTCCTTGGCAAGGCAGGTAGTAAAGACAAGGACAAAGGTTGCAAGAGAAGCAAACCATAGCCAAGGGAAGGGGCAGAACTACAAAGGATATGTGACATTAATACTGCAGGAAAAAGATGTCAGAGTGGGAGGACAGGCAAGAACTAACGCAAAAAAAAGGTAACACAATAAGTCAGTTAATGATATGCAAACAGATTTATCCCATTCACAGCTCAAGGCATCTCTGTTTGTTGGCATGACTAGTTACCAAAAAGAGAGGAAATTACACGAAAAATTGACTGACGAGAAGGCGGAATCTCAGAAAAACTTTTTTTCTTTGTTTCAGCTTTCCCATAGGTGGTATTCCAGATATTCCACAGTAAATAACAACAGTGAAAAGAACTTAAGACATGTAAAATTCAGAAGACTCCAAAACTCTCGTGACACAACTGGAATGGAATGTACCTGTTCAATGTTTGTAAGAGCAAATAAAACAAAACCAAGACCAGAATATTTTAAAAATCTATTCTCAAAATACGCCCATCTTTTCTTTGTTTTCCAGAAGAGCTACACTATCTGAATTGGCCTGGTACACAAGCCTCTAACAATTAATGAGAAGGATTAATGCATATTGTTATGACTCAAAGCATTTTATGATTAAGAAAGAGCCCATTTAACCGTAATAATTCAAATTCAGCTGCAGCAGTAACAGGCAAAATTCCCATCGATTTAAACGAGACTGAATTCAGTCCTCATCTCTTATGCCTTGATAACACTGTGGGCCTGAATATGACAATGACTCTTACTTTGTGTTTAACCAAAACAAATGTCTTAAAGGGCATCATTCATCTTTAACCCTCAATAGAGTGCTGCTTCATCATTTTCTCCCTACAAGGTGTATCTCTTCATTCAAATGTATGCAATAAAAAGCATTCCCAAAGTATATCATATCTTGTTAACCATATTAAGTATTCCCTAAATGGAAAGGTCATTGATATTGGATGGATTTCTCAACTGAAACAGAAGACTATATCTCAGAGGAATATTTATAGATGATATTCATAAGCCTTAATTCTGCATTGTATAATACAGAGTACTTTTTGACAGACACATTAAACAGCATAATAAGGAAAAAAAAACAAATAGAGAGTTAGAAATTAGTCTCCCTCTTCATTAGTTTCATCTCTTATTTTAGATTTTGCTCGGTCAGACAGTCCAAAATTAAAAAAAAAAATTTGTATTAGGTGATCTGTGATAGCATTTCAAGAATGTACGTGCAAACATCTAGAAATCTGAATGTGCTGTGCACTCTTTGTGGAAAAAAACCCTTTAACTAAAACCTGCCAAAACGAATAATTGAAACTCCTGGTGATTGGCTGAAATTAAAAAGACATTTATAAGACTTTATGCAGGCACTAATTTTGGACTTGTTGCACTGTTGTTTACAAAACAATATTCACAAACTTCATGAAGTACCAAGATGGCTTCCAAATTACTTTTTCCCTTCCCAGAAAAAAGGACTTCTTTCGGGGAACATGAAACCGAAAACATTTTCTGCTGCCAACTCTCAGACCCCACTTAAGACAGCTATTATCAATAAAGGTTTTCCTGTCATGTTGTGATTCTGTATCTCAAATGCCTCCAAAGTGCTAGTCCTGCCTCACGTACTCTTCCTGCATAGCGCTTATATCTGCTTACCTTTATAGGGAGAGCCCTGAGGACAGGCCTTGGTGGCCTTTCGCTGTCCCAAGGAGGAAGGAAGAAACAATAGCATGGAGGAGTGCTCGTTTAAAAGCATTCCAGCCTGCTCCTGGAAACAAAGCCCTGTATGCAGCAGGGTGAGGAAAAGGCTACGGAAATGCAGTACTTGGTAATTATGACTGATTTTAGAAAATCTCTGGAAATGCTACCACCACCTCTAGAGATACACTACCACCACTGATGTGGTGATTAACCAGCTTGTTGATACTTTTGGGAGCATGGAAATAACTAGCAATTGGTTTTCTCCTTCATTTTCATGAATGAAGCAGAAATTGCATAAATAGGATATAGAAAAATGTGGTGTGGGGGGAAGATGGAGGAGTGCTCTGTGGCCACTCCTCTTACATTCAAGGTTGTACTCATGTAGGGTGGCATCCTTTGCCTCAAGTGGCTCCTTCGTGTGGTAATTTCCCTCTGAACAAGATTTAACCAATGTAGTCAAACAGTCCTCACTAGGGAGGGATCATTTCACAGCTTTCAGACTACCCGTGCTGCTAAGAGGAGGCAAGGAAACTGGTGGGGGGGAGGGCAGGGACAGAAAATACGAGGGTCTTTAATTCAAAGTACTGGCAACCTTGTAATAGAGATGCTGGACAACTTCAGCAAGGGCTTGAATAGCCTTTCCTTCATGCTTCTTGAAAGGACTGACCTGGCTGAAGTGAATGGTGTGTTTGTACAAAAGCAGGCTGCTGGGGATAATTTAAAAAAGAAATTGGCCTTCAGTAATTTGGGTCATGTTTAATCCTGAAACATTTTTTCAGATGCGACTGTAGCATCAGTTTGAGAAAACTGCATGGCAAAATGCACTGTGTAAGTGGTGGTCTTTCGTTCCAGGTAAAAAAGAGTTTATGCACATTTTACCATTCATCTTAGACCCTAGTAGCAAACTTTCCTTGGCAATATCTTTTTCCACACTTCTGTTTAAATGAAGAAGGAAAGAGAATATCACAGTGCCTCTTAAAATGTACAATTCATTTCTTTTTCTCCTGAGTTTGCTTTGCATCTCCATTGATTCTGCTGATGAGAATTCTGCTGCTGCTGCAGAATCACACAAGGGTACCTTCCCCCGCCCAAGGGTAGTGGCAGCAGCTTCCTCTGAGCAAGACCTTTCCCGCTTCACCTTTTGGGTCATGCTGCCTCACTGATATTTAAATTTTTTTAAATGGCTTAGCATGCACTTCTGAGTCCTAATCTTTAGACAACCTCTTGGTTCACCTTCTAGCCCTAGACTCCTCCAAGATCAGCCTCACATAAATATTGTTAGTTACAGCTACTCAGATCAGCAGAGACCTATTCCATTCAGCCTTTTATTCCCTTTCCCTTTTTAAAAAAAGGGCAAACTGGTTTATATCGACAGCCATCTGTGAACCTGTCTTTTAGGCCATCAAATTCTTCCATCCATTACAGAGAGCCTTCCTCACCTCCGCTGCATGACAGCGCGATAAAGATGACATACTAATTCAATGACTTGTAATTCCAGCTAAACAAAGACAAGTGCTGCAGCTTCTCCTTTTGTGTTTTGGTGCCATATCGGTGAAGCCAGCTATGCAAACATAGCACTGGGAGGGTTTTATGACAGCAGTTGAATGGGGAGAGTAGCTTGGTGTTGCTTTTTTATGGGTTTTGGCTCCATGATATTTGGCGCGGTGCTGCTGGCCATTGCCATTGTAACTGGATTCTGTGTCAGCGGCAGCTAATTGTTCCAACAATGTTTATCATAGGGATCCACCAGGGAGCTGTATATGTGAAGATAAGCTACAGAGCAATGATACTCACTATCTTACTGATCTCTATACACAGTGCTTTTGCTTCGTGCCAAAAAGCTCTTTAGGTTTCCAGTCTAAAAAAGAAAGAAGAAAAAAAGAAAAAATAACAGCTTAATCATTGTGCCAACAATAGTGTCTAAGGGGATGTAATCAGGTTCCTCTGATAATCTTAGCAACACATGAAAGTCATGCGCAAAAGCAGTAATTGAAGCAGTTGGTTCTTTCTACCACCTGCTGTTGAAGTCACAGGTTAATCTAAATGAGGTCCCCTTCCTATGAAGTAGGATGCAGGGCACTTTTCAAACCATAAAAACATCTTATGCAAGCTTTGCAAAATAATAAAGAAACAGTTCATTAAAAGAAAAGTATTAAGTATCCAGTGCTTGCTCAACATTTCATGCAGCTATCAGGTGCCATATCCAAGTGGAAAAGCCATTCTAATGTCAAAACCCCAATGCACACTTCAGTTTGCATGTAGAAGTAGACAAAAAGAGTTTGTCAGGCAGATGCCCCCAAATAACTAGACATTAGGGAGTCAGTGTAACAGGCTGTAGGAAAGTGACAGGTTTTTAAGGCTTATTTTTGACCCCTAAGAATAATGCAAAAGTAAATGTATAAGTGCACAATGACACTCTTTTATGTAGATACTGGTACATAATTTGTGTTCTTAATTCTCTCACACATTCTTCACATTACTTCAAGGACCACAAACTAGACAGTTTAAGATTTGAGCTCTGAACTGGACAGTTTGAAATGTTTTCCTACTGTTTTTTGTTCTGAAACCCAAATATGGGACTAAAGCAATAAAAGGAAAATGCCATTGTGGGTAAGAACCACTGTCATTGCAAGCACTCTTTGTATCTTTTACTGTAATAAATGATTTATAATTAAAGGCTCAATGCTGGCTGTATTACCAGCTAACTATTATTCTTACTGGCCCTGTGAAGTTGCCCCAAGATCTCTGCCACACACATTATTAATCTGCTTAAGTATTAGGTGCATAAACTCAGCAGAGTTAATAAAATGCTATAGCTTCATCTCCAAAATACAGAAATCCCTCCCTTATGGAAAAGTCCTGAAGGATTTAATAAGGATACCACCAGTTATATCCTACAGAAATTACTGTGAAATAATTTACATAATTTGAGAAAATTATATACTTCCTACAGGCTTTTGAACCATCCTAAGGGATTCTATAGCAAAGATGGCATGCTTTCTGACATTCTATTGGATATTGTAATATTCTACTATATTCTAGAGAAATCTTCCATAAAGAGCTTTTGGAATCCTTCTCTGAAATTAAACTCAGCATGTTCCTGGAAACAGCAGGTTTTTGAGTATTTTGTCCCTTTTGTTTCTTCTCATAGACAGTGGCTATATCTGTAGTAGCAAGTAGAACTGCATAGTGGGAGTGGATCTGCAGAGCCAAACTGGGGCTGAGGATCCAGCATTCACATTATACACATTTTTGGGTGATGGTTAAAATGGACTAGGTTTATCCTGGTGACATGGACCAGCTGCAGTGCACTAAATGTGCTCCTAAAGAACATCTGCTTTAGGCTTACATAAAATAACAGTATTATGATATGTTCCATTTCACCTGTTACACAAACTAATAGATTAGTGCAGACATACCAGTGACTTCTGTGTACCATATAAATCATACACCATTATTACTTCATTGGAAGGAATTGTTTCTGTGAGAAATTCGTGAAGCTCAAGCCAGAATATGACACACTGGGAATATTTCAAAGATAAAGTAAGAGACGAGTCTTCAAATGCAACTACCATCTACCACGATGACAGACTACCTAAGAAAGAAATAGTACAACGAAGTTCAGAGAAATGTAGTTAAAAATTGAAATCCTCATCCATAAAGCCCAGGCAACAATTTCTGTAGCAAGTCCTAAGTAGTCAACAAAGTGACCTGACCATTCACTTGTGTTTGCTGGCTCTTCCAAAACTATTCTGACAAATGCAGTGCAGGTAGCAAAAGTATTATGTGTAACAGTTTCAGAAGACTGAAAAACCTCTGAAACTTATAGGTAAAGTTATAAGTGTGTTTCAAGGGTCTAACATTCACCAACTTTCTTAGATATTTTGGGACACCCCGTCTTTCCCTGTGTTACAGGAAAAGCTAAGCACATACTCGGTGATTCTGCAGCCACCAAAAAGAGGAGCAATTAGAAGCAGCATGTACCACAGACTGGCAGTTAGTATGGAATATGTTGATCAATTGAGTTGTGCAGTTTACATGGACTGCTGAGGTCCCCTTGCTGCATAGCCCAGCTGATATATGTTCATCTTTCACATTCATCTTGCTTTCTGTTTTAGAAAGCAAGCTCTGATTCTACCATCGTTTGTCACACTGAGTAGTACCTGACTCTGCAAGTAATCCCTATTGATTTCACTATTAATTCTTGTTAAATGCTGTTCATACAGGAGAAAAGGTGCCACTAAGGGGAAGTATAGAAGGATTCATGTACTGTTTCATCTCATTTGTAGCCCTCTTTTTTCCCTTCCACTTGTATGTGTGCATTCTCCCAACTCTCTCACTATCTCATCACTCCTGTGTTTGTCTCTAGTCTTTTCCAGACTTGTTCTTACCTGCCTTCCTCTCTTTCAATTCCTTCTGAATCTCAAACTTCATTGCTTATGTTTCCAATTGTCAGCAAAGAGGGAAAACAGAATGGGTCCAGGTCTACCACGGTTTTTGTTACCCTTTGCCAAACTGCACAAAAACGTTGCTGGAGCTCTGTCTACATTAGCTAAGTTCCCAGCATCCCCCATCCCTATTTGAAACAGGCTGTGAAGGGCAAAAGGAAGCGTGGGAGTTTCAGAGATTTGCAAAAGTAACATTCCCAAATCTACCTCTGGATGTAGGAGCAAGATTTGCCTCATTACTCACTCTGCCTGCCTGTTTCCATACTCAATGCAGGGTTAACTCCTATGACCTTGCTTTCTTAACACATATAGGAATATGCAAATTGAAAATCAACACCAATGCAACTTTCCAAAACAAAATGCTCATTTATGTCCCCTAAGGGAATGGTGAGAGAACACATTGTATTTGGTGGCTAAGTCAAGTTACAGCAACACAGGAACGGATATACAATAGCCTTATTCTCCTGCTTGTACTGTTCTATTACAGGTGAGTATAGATTACCTCCACTGTGTTATATTTAGAGGGAGAAAAAAACACTGCAAAAGTGAAGAAAAATACCAGTAAGACCCATCCTACATAGACTGCACCAAAGAGTATCTATACAATGTATTTCAGGAATCCATCCTTTAGGACCTCATGGTTTTAATCTGTGCGTTTTATATCCTGTGCAGTGGTTTCTAAGAGAAGCAGCAACCAGGTTTGGATGTGAAACTCGGATTCTAGCTTGTCCATATTCTTAACTGCTGAATTAATTAACTTTTTTTAAGATCTACTACCATTAGGAATAATTCAAATTATATTGGCATCTCCTATTTTTTGTACTCGGCCTGAGTTCCCTCTTCTCCTTTGTGAGATGGATCTTTCAAGCTTCACTTTTCCATTTCACTGTTCTGGTAGCTCTCTACAACATTCACAGAACCAGGATCGTGGATTTGCAGCTTCTGAATAAAATATAATTGCTTATACCCTCTTCAGAATATCAATCTTCAGCACTTCTCCTATTTACTAGTTTATTCCTAAAATAAACTTTGCTTTTAAGCACCAGATGGCTTTTCCACAGCAAGATGGCTCAGGATACTACCCATGTTTATTCCATGCTCTCAGAGAAATTTGTGTTTGGATTACATAAAATAGGTGATGGATTCTATTGAATGCATGGTTTTAACTCCCTCCTGTTTAACACTTTACTGTAATATGGTATTTAAATACTACCGAAGTTCTAAATGCTGGATACTGATAGTATTTATTAAACAAACTGAAAGTGTGCCATTACCTATGGGCAAAATGGATGAAATACATGCTCGATTTAGAACAAATGAGAAAAAGTCATGCGTAACCACTGTGCAAATTATTTTTATAAGAGGAAAAGAAAACATAACAAATGCTAGTGAGCATTTATATTAGATTCTAGAACTGAGTCTTTCTGAAGAAAGAAATGGTAGGTTTTTAAAATAAGTCTTCTGTGAGTAGACTAACAAATGCATTTTTAAGGAGTATTTGAAGTGAACAACGAATGTTATAGGCAAGCCCAGCCGTTGGCCCCTTCTACTCTGTGAATCAAAGAACCCTACAATCCACTTAAGCACGATTATGACAGTAATTGAAGGGGAAAAAAAAGGAGAGGGAGCCTTAAACGCAGTCCCAACAGTGCCTGCGAAATTTGCGTAAAATATTTTTAAAGCCCTTAAAGAGTCCTTATGTACACCTGTTTAAAAACTGGCTGTTTCCCATTCTATTTTCCACACCATTAGCACATTTGCCAGCTCTGACGCCAGTGTTATTATTGTTAAAACAACAACATGTGAAGCTAGGAGTATACAACTTGAATTTCAGAGGTCAGAGCTAGTAACAGTTCTGGCAGATGGAAAAAGAAAGAGGGAAAATGTTTTCTATGAGCTTTACATTGGCTAAGTTCTATCTAGAACATATAGTGAAAAAAAGATAACAAAAGTATAATTGTTAATTGTTTAAATTTTACATCTATGACCACACTATGTATGTTGCAACAGATACAGCTGTTAACCAGAATGGATTATCACTCCCTAAACAATTAACTTTTTCTTTTTCAGAGACCACAATATATCCGCTTATTAGAATGGCAACAAAGTTTGGTCGCAACATAGCTTTTTCATTAAATCCTTTTCACTGTTGATGTCTAATTCAATTCCTCAAGATATTAGTACCTGTGAATAATGATTACTGGAATTTCTTTGAACTAGATTGAAGATGCCTATCTGCAAAGTCTTTGCTTGTAATGGGCTATATAACTAAAATACATATGCCAGAAGTTTCACACACTTTCCAAGTATATAAAAAAATAATTTAAACATTATATTTAAACATATTGTAGGTCCAACCTGGATCAAACCTAACATTCCGTGTGAACCTCAGAGTAGTCATCTAGAAAAACTGTTCTGTTTTGATGATATGATTAGTTCTTATTTCCTGCCAAGTTAAGTTCATTTTGACCAGTCAACTTGTTATTTCAGATAAATATGGTCAACTATTGCAACAAAACTTGATAAAGCAGCTGGCAAGCTTTGTAGCCTCCAGCTCCATACTCAAAGTAACTAACTTGCCAGTCGAAAAAGATCAGCAGAGACAATACTTATTTCCTTGCTTTCCTTTACTATGAGATGTGTTGTATTATTTGTGTTCATCAGAAAGCTCAGGGGAGAAAGCACTGATGAAATAACAGCTCCTTAACCATTGTTAAGAAATGGGAAATGCTTAAATCAGTTAGCATTTAAGCTAACCAAAGTGTTCAAATTTTGTCACTGGACCAGATTTTGTCACTAAGTACATCTGAATCTAGTTATTAGAGAATTTCTGCAGTCAGGTAATTGTTTTTCATGTGTTGATCACTGGTAAATAAGATCTCTCTAAGTTTGTTGTTACCAAGTAAGAGGTGGTTTTGGATTTTCCAATGTTATTTTCATTATCTGGCTTTTACTTTACATGTGTTGTTCAGGTGTGTACTGTTTTCATAGCAGACTTCTGGCTTTTAAAAATAAACTTTTAACCATTCATGGCTTTTTAACCAGCCATGAATAGCATTGTGACAAAATGTGAAGTTGAAACCACGTGAAACAAACATTAATCCTGAAAATTCCACTTGAAGAACAAATTAATAAATGCATATAATTTGAGACTGGGAAACTCAGTAATCTTTCACAGATTTCTTTGTCAAGAAATCCTTGAGGATTCAATTTTACCATAGTCTTCAGTTTGCAAATGACTATTTTTTTACTCTTTGTATCGGAATTCATACCTAGGAAAACTGTAAGTACTATTGCAAATAAATACTTATCTGTCAAGCAGTATTCTGGGGTGAAGAATATTTCATTTAAGAACTGCATCTAAGAAAATTCTTACCCATCCTAACAGCACTAAAATGCTAAACTACAGAAATGTTCTCTGATTTCTCACAGTGTAGATCTACCTCCAGAATTACACCTAGGATTTACACCTAGTCACAGCAAATATTAGATTTCCATCTATCATAGAACGTCCTAGGAGAATTTTTTTTTTCATTCTGATAACCCTTTACCAAAATAAACATCAAAGTGAGAAAATAATAAATACTGGAAAAGGTCCAGTATGGAAACATAATGACTTGATGTCTAAGCATCATGTGTGTAAAGCAGCTTTAAAGTTGCTACGGAGCTTCTCAGTCAGGTGTGGCTCTGAGCAGGACTGGCCCTCCTACCCACCTGCGCTAATTTATTCCACCTGCAAATGGTCCCCCAGGCTAATAGATCTAGATGGGTGTCACCTTCGTGCTGGGATAGACTGAGGTGTAAATGACAGCTCAATCGGCTTTATGTTATGGCAGTCTTCTCTTAACGAGAGAAGCCAGACTACAACCTGGACATCGTGACCAAATTGTACTGAAAGAGGGATTTACACATCACCCCGTGTTCCACATCCGCCCTGTTCAGCTTAAGTTAGGTGAATTCTATCCGTGGGTTCTTTCTATGGGGAAGTGAGGAAAGAGAGCTGCTACTTGGACCTTTAAAAACTTGCAGAAAATGCAAAAGTCTACATTAATGCCTGTTTGTAGTCATCTGGAAGAAATGGGAGCCATAAAATTCTCCCATAGAAATTAGAAATAAAATCTTCAATGCAATTTCTAAAGCAAATTAGAAAAAATGGAGGTGTTGCAGCATTTCACTAGTTTCAGCTGCTCCATTTTGGTAAAATCCTGCTCGCACAGAAGAAAAGAGATATGAATTAATTCCTTCAGTATAAGAATTCCTATTAATTTCTGTGGAAGCTACATGATTCAAGGGTAATAGACCACCATTAAGATGTATGAAACTGAAAAGCTGTTGACTTTCAGAAATCAGTAAAACCAGGCTGGCTGAAAGACAAGTTAATATATTTTTAATTAGATCTCCATTTGCTCAAGATAAAGATTGCAGTCTCAGTGTGAAATGTATCTCAAAATATCGAGCCAAATATGCGGTCTGAGAAAAGCTATTTCTTAATGTGCTAAACAGCTACACCTGGGCTAAGGGATCTGACTAAACAAGAAATCTTTGCAAGACTGATTACCTAGATGGTAAGATATCTAGGCACTCTGTGCCTATTTAGATCTGTGTGACATCTAGCATGAAAATTACATAAACAGTAATAATTATAAATAGTCTAAAATTATGTTGCAAAGCAGAACTTCTTGCTCTTGGTTAAGAGAGAAATCCTTTGACTGGTAAATAGTTCTAAACATTAGATAAATTAACTACACATTAAATTTTAGTTGTTGTTAACAAGCGTACAAAAGCATGTTATTCACACAAATGCAACTTGATATGTTGTGATTTTAAGCAAGTAGAAAATAAGGAACTATTGGCCCTAGTTCAGCAAAACTGTCAAAAGCCAGTGATGAGTCAAAGGCAACTCTTTCTCACATTGAAGACTGAAACACCTCCTCTTTGAGATGTGTTAGGAACAGCAGGCTATCTGCAAAAGTCACATTGTCACGGTGAGAACAGAAACCTGGTGATATGTGATATCCATATATTTTCATCCCCTAAAGAGGCTAGAAAATCCATCTGATCTACCTACAATGCATCTGGAAATGGGAAGACACATCTCCAGTTCCTGTGGGACCACAGCCCTGTCTCATGGAGCAAGCCAAGAGAAGGCTGACCAGTTTCAACATGTGCAGGCAGTGAGTGCATTCTCCCATGGTGACTCAGGAGTGGCCTAAAAAAAAACCCAAAACTTTTTATACCTTACCTCTTGGAAGAATGCTCTGTGTACAGACAGGGTGGACCAGAACCGAACCCCTCAGCAGCTAGTTGGATTCCCAAAAGCTCAAGGGCTATGTGAGATTACACAACTGGCAAAATAAAACTGATGCAGATTCTTGGATTAGCTGGCTGTGAGGCAAGGAAGTAATGATTTATAGTGTTCATGCTTCTCATTTTAGCTTAGATTTTTCATGAATTTTAAAACTGTCATTGGCTTCATTTGGCATTTGCTCTTTTCTCACTACACACACTCTACCACATACATAATTTAGAATTCCGCAACCACAATTTAAGTTAAAAAAAAAAATTCATTTTCTTAGAGCCCTAAAACAAAGCTATTTTCCTGTTTTTTAAAAATCTACATAAAGCACAAATGAAGTGTTTTAAAGAAAAAGAACAGTATAAGTCAAGCTATGCAAAGGAAAATACATCATCTCCCCTTTTTCAACACACCCGCTGTTTTAAATAGGTGCAACGAAAATGTCTGTAACCAAAATTTTGGGAGGATGAAAGGCAAACTCAGCCAGTCTACATTTATTGTGTATCAATTGATCACTAAACCTCTTGTCTTATGCTTGAACCTTGATACACTGAAGACACAGAAGTCCACTGAAATACTGCCTGGCCTTCACTGTAGTAATTCTTCTGCCTCCAAATATGATGTAGAAAACCAGAAACGTGCGGTATCAATACTACCGTGATGATCCCTGCAGCAAGGTGGTTTAGACGAGCTCCTCAGCCTTGCATTTATCCAACTTTCACAGCAACACTTAGGAGCACGTTTTCAGTTTCTGTTGTCCATTGAGGATGACAGGGATACCGAGTCACAGGGTACACTGTAGATGGGGTTCAGGGGCAGTGCGTAGGAGACGGTCTACTGGCTACTGAAACAGCTACCAGATTTGTCACTTGAGTACATAGCAGAGGGTTCTAAGAAATCCCTCTCACATATGCCTGAAAAGATGTTCTCATGCCAAGCTTACTGGATTTAAAGGAGAAAACGTTTTACTCCCTGAAGACTGGCGGCAAAAGACCAAAGTATTTGAATTGTGTCTGTAGGTTACAGAGCAAGTATATTCTCTTAGAAGAATATATCTGAAAGTCTGACCTTTATAAGGAGAAATACAGGCTCGGCAATGACAAATTATTATGAGTAGTAGCAGTCCCGATATCATTATTAGATGGCACTTTGAAGCCCACCTTGAAAGACTCAGTCCTTCACACTGTCAGTCTATTTTACAATAGTGTAATTCAGCCTGGGATACATGTAAATATGATTGATCACATTTCCAAGTCACAGAACCCTCATTATTATCACTGACTTATAGCAGGAGCTATGCAGAATTCGCATCTTCGATGAATATTTGGGATACCATGTGGTGAGCCTTGGGCAGAATGATCAAAAGCTGGAGGTATTTTTCACACAATTTCTATATCCTTCTGATGGATTTTTCTGGCATTTTCATGTGAGATTTGGAGACATTTTTCTGACTAGAAGACAGGACCATGTATTTAAGGATTCTGCCCAAAAGTGACAGTTGGCAATCTACTTGTAACAAACATCCCACTGGTTTGGGAAAGAAATTAAAGATACTTTTCCAGTAGTAGTGTTAGTTTGAGAGAAATCGAGCTAACCCAATGAGAAGGAATCAACATGGAAATAGTAAAGATTGCTCTTTAGATGACCTTTTCTAAATAGTGTATAAGATTTCTCCCATTAAATTAACATATTTACATAAATATCAAGCTTTCATACTGAGCAATAATCAGTTATCTTCCTCTGAAGCAGACAAAAAGAGTTATTAAAAATACATCCACTGCTTTGGGGAAAGAGGAAGGATCAGCTTCCTCTTTCTACAACACTAGAACCTCTTATTTTCTGTGTGCTGTGCAAGACAGAAGTGTAGAAAGGAGTCTGAGCACGGAATCCAGCGACCACAGAAGGCGAGGCCCTTATCAAGAAATTTGCAGTGCAGTTCCCCACCCACACTGAATCTACTTATTTATTCTGAATAAATAGGAAACAATAAAAAAAAGGTACTTTTTGCACTAAAATTCACTTCCAAACATGTCGCAACGTTTTATGCTCAGTTCTGACTAATATGATTAAACATCTAGTACAATAATTAGATTGGACTCACTTAACAGCCCCACTTAAATTCAAAGTCCTTCCTCTGTCCAGAGAGTATAAAATACGATGTACCAAGTTGTCTACAAAATTTCCTGATTATTAATCCTCTTAGTATCTATATGAGGGAATAGTTACTACAAGATCAAGATAAAAGTCCGAAAAGCTGCTCCTTTTTGCTTGCCACTATAAAAGTATCTTTTTGTCTACAAAGCCTCAGACAGCCACTGGGGCCAAGCCAGGATTCCTGTAGTGAAACAATCGACTTGGCATCATGTTGACACATATAAACAACAGTCTGTCAACAGGCCTCACATTAGTGACAGAACATTTTTGGCAAAACAGTAGCATCCTTCTGGGCACTATGGCAATAACAGCCAGTAGCATCCATTCATGCCTTCACTCTACAGCACAATGTTAATTAAAAGATTAGAACAGTGACACTTATCCAAGAAGCTAAAAACTCACAGAAACATCCATGCAGAAGAGTAGAATGTTTATTGAATGAGAACATGCCTTTAGCTGCTTTTTCGCAGAGTAATTTTAGACTTACACACTGTATGTAACCTCTGTCAGTTCACAATTAGTAGATAAATGTAACTGCTTGCTTGTAAATGGCTATATGAAGTGTGTATACACACACATGTGCCATCAACTTATGTAAATCAACTTTGCTCTAGCCTGAATAATGAAAAGCGCAAAACAAATAACATTGTTTATGAAAATAAGCATTGCTGTGGGTTTTTTTTTCTTCCTATTTTTTTAATGAAGGCCAAAATTCAAGAAAATTACTAGTTTAGATTTTTTTTTTTTATTCTGCCCTTTAGCTTCTAAAAATATGTAAGGGGTTCATATATTTGCAAAATATCCATCAATGAGTTTAAAAAATGTGTAAAAATATTTAAGCTAGTTAATGTTTTTTTTATAACCACTCTGCTTTTTCAAATTTTTCTAAGTCCTTAAAATATCACTTATGCTTATTAATAATCCTTCAGAGTCAATGGACCAAAATTAGAGGTAATGTATAGAAGGGAACTTGGAAGGGTGGAGAAACATCAATTACCTCCTGGAAACTGGATGGAAGTTTAAATAGCAAGAAAATATAAAGTGCAGGGGAAAGTGGTTGGCATCCAAGAATCTCAGAAGAAGCATAACATCAGTTCTGGAAGCTGTATAGGCAAATTAGTACGGTAGTTTGTCTGGGCTAATTATCCGTACTGAGCTACCCCACACTGTGTGAAAACAAATGCCCTAAACTCACATGATGAGGCATTAAATATATGGCATTCACGAGCCCAGCACAGAAACCTAAAGGAACACAGGGGGAATAAAAGGTCAGGAGAGACCTTTAGAGATCATATAATCCCTCTAATAGAGTATTTTATGCCTAAACCATCCTAGACGGATATTTGTCCTCTCCTAAGCATTTAGTGGTGTAGATTCTGTACCTTTTTTGTCATTTTTAGCTCAGTCCCTACAAACTTTCTGAGTAATATCTCGTTTCTTACCCTAGCCCCATGGAACCGTGGACTTGGCTTTTGCATTGCACTAACTTATTAAGTATCTGAAGGATGTTACTCTGGCCTTCCTCAGGCTAAATCAAACCAGTTATTCTAGTCTCATGGGATTCACAGCGACCAATATTTGAATGTTAGGACACCTAATGCCAACAGCAAACCAGAGCCTGCTCTGAGGTGTGATCCCTCTCCTTTTGCAAGGCTAGACGGTTATTTGAGCTTTCCCATTGAGTTAAACACATAAATCCTCCCCTCCAGAAGGAGGAAAGAGTTAATTTTCTCTTTCAAAACAGCTGGTGATAAACTTACAGTTAGAGCATACACTTCAAAGTGTGTCCCAACTGTCAGACTATAGGTTAGACGGGGTCTCTACGGCAAAATGAAGAGAAAGCAAGCAAGAGTATGTGATGTTTCGCACAGGAGCATTCATTTAAAAAAGCTATCATCGGATTTTCAGTTTCTGCTTGGAGGCTTCTTTATGAATTACATCCTCTGATTTTTTTTTAAGTGAAATGCAGAATCTAAAATAGAGCATTCTCTCGCAGGTCACGTCCCTCACCCCCAAGCTTTGTGTGCTCTCTTTGCCCCTCCCGTGTAGCCCTTGCGTTTGGAGCTGCTTAGCAGCAGGTGGTAGCGAGTGCGAGAGTCAGACCTGGTCTCAGCCTGGTACTTGGATCAGGCTTCAGTCTCCCTGGGCAGAGGGTGGCTGAACACATCTCTCTCATTTTCAGGTGCAAGTCTTCTAGCTACTGGAAGTATTATACTGATTATTTCTCTGAATGTGTGTCTAGGACTTAATTTTTAGCAATAGCGGGAGGAATACAGCCAAATACTTCTTCGAAGCTCTCAATTAAGAGTCATAAAATTAGCTATATTTGGCCAGATTCTTCATCTCCTCTATGTGCAGATTCTTACTGAGTTCGTGACATACAAGAAAGGAATGCCTCAATGAGATCTAAAATAACACTTAATTGAAAGAGGATGCTCTTTTGCTTACATAAAACACAAATTACCTACAGATCAGCACAAACATTCTCACAACAGCACTTGAGACGGTTCAAATGAGAGGTTATATTCCTTTTTCAGCCAACATACTGTATCATGACACACTCCACGTGCTCAAATCAAAGGAAGCATTTTTTAACTTAATGAGGGATTAAGACTTGCACCTGTAGCCCTGTTTAGCTATCTTTATATAGAGAGATTAAAATAAAGAACAAATGTTTAGGCAAGAATAGCAAAACAATTAATTTGCAAGGAATAATTATATCCTTAGCAAATGCAAATATTTAGGATGAAACTGAATGAAAACTAGATTTTTTTTGCCATGCAGGAAACTTCAGTAGTTATGGAGCTCCGATTTCATGTCAATATTTTGAAATTCCAGTATTTCAACTTTAAAACATGAAAATCATATATGTATCTTTTTTTGGATCAACACAAAGACTTTTTGCATTACTACATTGGAATATTTCATTTTGCTGTATTTAACCAGTATGAAAAGTTTTGCTTCAAGTAAAGTCACAGCTGAATAGATTTTTCTTATTGATACCTGTTGCCTGTATCTTATAGCTAGCACTGAGCCTCTGATTTTCCACACCGGGTGCCCAGACTGCACGTTTCTTCAACACTTTGATTTACACAGTGTCCCTAAACTTGCTTAGCTCAAAAAATATGTGTTTTTCTGCAAGTAATGTAATCAACTGGAGATCTTCATCCATCAAAGTAACAGCAGTCTGGCCTACAGTTGCCATATTGCAATGATGTACTACGGAAGAGCACCAATCGGACTATACAACAGATTGGAACTTTACATTTTAGGGTCTGACCTTTGACCTAAAATGAGATATCTTGATTTTTCCATTAGAAAATTCAGTCAGGGAAATGTGCCACAAACCAAAAAACAACCTATGTGACTTTTTACAAACTTCATTTCCATGAAAAACAAATTCTCAGTCAACTGGATTTCAGAGGTAGATGAAGGCTGGAGTCTTGCAATAGTTCATTCTTTCATTATCCAGTGGGGAAGGGACAGGAAAAGAAGCGCTAATTAGCATAATATGCTACCTAGGACTTTTCAAAGATACATGTCTAAAGGAAATGTACCTAGACCTCTCTAAATTCACCTACTGGTCTTTTACATGTAGCAGTCTCAAGGTCTGCAAAGTTATTCTCACAATAAAAAAAAGAAAAAAAAAGAGTAGCTCAAGTTTAGGCAGGTTATTTTCTGGGCCTTCAACTCTTACAAATAGAACGTTGTTTACATTCTTTTTTTTTGTTTTTTTATCCACTTCCCTCTAAAAAACAAAAGAATGCAAACTTGCTTTTTTGTTATAGGGTTTCAAGTTTACTCTCCTGCTTCTGGGTCTCAAAGGACAACATCACAAGAAAGGAATTAAAATGACTCTTCAGGGGCTCAGAAAACATGAAATAAAAAGGCTTCAAATGATGAAATATGTAGAGTGATTTGTGGTGGTTTGTGAAAGTTTTATTGAACGTTAACTAGCAGAGCAGACTCTAGCATTCAGTCTCGATTCCCCACCTCCCAGCCTTTGCTCTCCCCTATTGTTCAAATGTCATAAGCTTTTTCCATTTCAGCCAAGTTTCTTCTGACATTGAATGGAAGTGAGAAGGCTGAGAGAACAACTTCTAAAACTATAATTTTTCTCGTCTCACTGTCCCTGTATTATACATGGATGGCTCTTATCCATGGCAAATTAGATAGAAATACAGCTTTGAAATCTGGATCTTGAAATTACTCGATGCAGAACACAGTTGGGAATACCCACTAGTTCCTTGTGTTTCTTTTTAGGTATCTAGATACTCAACACTCAGTTTTACTAGGGCCTGTACAGGCCTGCATCCAAAACAAAATTAGCCAGTGAGAATAGTCTCGACATGGTTATTTTTTTCTTGTTATACTAAAGGAAAAAATAAAAACAATGCCAATTTTGTTAACAATCAACCCCAAATTCCCTTGCTTAGCATCCCTAAAAAGAATTGTAGATAAAGTCTAGTTTGCACTCAAGCAGCAAAATGCATTTACTACTTTGCCTGAGAAAAGCTACAGTTAGCTATTCCAATAGTCTATACGAACTAGAATAATTTATTTATCAGGATTCAGATTTTCAAACACAAATGTTCAGAGATTCAGAGACAAATTTCCATAGCAGCAGGCATAACAGTGTAGTACATACGTAACTTTGAGACATATTAGGCACATGATTCAGCATATTTCTTGTCTGTTCTGTGATATCCAAAAGTACACCACCTACAGTTCTCAAAAATTAGTTTCAAACATCTTAAAAAGCTATTAGCTGGTACCTTTCATCCAAAACAAGTGATCTTCCAACTTTTGTATACAACTTAGAAAGTTCTGGCAAGCTCTTTCACATAACCTTTAGTATTAGACTCTGGTGGGTGTCTGTAAAATCTAAAATACTAAGAGGAAAGCTTGCCATACTACATATCCTGACAAACAAACAATATCATATCAGCCTAATTTGAATTTCCATGTATAATAGCTCAGAAAAGCATTTGTAAAGATTTCAGTGGAAGCTACTGACTGAAAAAAAAATTAGGGCAGTTTACTCTTCAAGCACAATTAAAGACGACGGTTCTGGAAACAAATTATATCACTGTTCTGGTATTTGTCACGTTATGACTGCCTTTAACATGGTCAGGAAGTAAGCTTGTTACGCACTAATTCATTAAAATAAGCTTTGTTTATCAACATCTCAGCCAGTCTTGACCTCTGTAAAATTTCTCCTGTCTTTCAAGAGTGCACCACTTGAAGTTTTTATAAAAGAGTTTCAAATATGTTTTAAGAGGTACTTACAACAGCATTAATTATCTAAAATGGGTGACTTTTAGATTCCTGCATGCATTTGATAGGTACTTGAGTCAGGGAAGATACCTAGCAAAGACACATAGTTGTTGACTTCCAAAATCTTCTCTTAATAAACTCATTTTAGGTACCTATAAATAGAATATATTTTCCCCTCTGGTCATGACTCTGAAAATATATAGTTCTGCTCAGGCTCTGTTCAGCATGTTTCGCCATTTAAATTAATTTATTGGGCAAACCTCACCCATGTACAAATAAACAATAACTACCTTAAAAAAAAAATTGATCTGCAAGGACTTTGCAGTCCATTGTATAACAAAAAGCTAAAGTGTGTCAGAGAGTGAAATTTGTCTGAAATCAAGCGTGAGGAATTTCATGGGACACGCAGTACAGAACTGGAGATCTCTGCAGATTTAGTTTGGGTAAAGTACTTCCATTGCTTTTAAGGGAAACAGAAATATGCCACCATCGTCCTATTCACAGAATCACAGAATCACAGAATCATAGAAAGGTAGGGGTTGGAAGGCACCTCTGGAGATCAGTCCAACCCCCTTGCTAAAGCAGGTTCACCTACAGCGGGTTCCACAGGACCACGTCCAGGTGGGTTTTGAATATCTCCAGAGAAGGAGACTCCACAACCTCCCTGGGCAGCCTGTTCCAGTGCTCCGTCACCCTCAGAGGGAAGAAGTTCTTCCTCATCTTCAGATGGAACTTCCTGTGCTTCTG